>Ga0123353_10001187_pt1 | contig 31843 bp, 24 predicted proteins | sample TergutLab28metaG_3_FD_92763 | JGI IMG/M metagenome (GOLD analysis project Ga0123353, IMG submission 92763) | Labiotermes labralis P3 segment gut microbial communities from Petit-Saut dam, French Guiana - Lab288 P3 | ecosystem: Host-associated > Arthropoda: Insects > Digestive system > Gut ... | reverse complement strand
TCAAATTGAGTATTAACGAGAATTCTTAATTCAAATCAGAAGACTGGAAGTTTTGTGGTCTACACTGCTACAATGAGTGTATGAATAAACTGCGAGCGAGTGATTTTGTGCATTTGCATAATCATACGCACTATTCCCTGCTGGATGGGCTAACGAAGGTTGATGAACTAATAGATTTTGTGAAGTCTGAGGGTATGGAAGCGGTGGGGGTGACGGATCATGGCACGATGTCGGGATTGTTGGATGTGTATAAAACTGCTCGAGAATCGGGTGTGAAGCCGGTGCTGGGGTTGGAGGCATATGTGGCAGCCCGTGGGATGGAGGATCGCGATCCGGCAAAGGACAAGGAGCGGTTTCATATTACTCTGTTGGCAATGGACAATAAGGGTTTTGAGAATTTGTGTCGTTTGGCGACGGAAGCAGAGACGCGCGGGAAATATTATCGACCACGAATTGATCATGATGTGATGGAAAAATACAGTGAGGGGATTATTTGCTTGTCTGGCTGTGCGGGTTCGGAGATTTCGGAAAAGTTAAAGGCAGGAGATGAAAAGGGCGCGCGAGAATTGGTGGATTGGTATGCTAAGGTTTATTTGGGTCGTTTTTATCTGGAGATGCAAGATCATGGTCATCCGGATTCATCGACGCATTGGGATGAACAGCGGAAAATAAATGAGGGGTTACAAAAAATTGCTAAAGAAACTGGATTGCCACTGGTGGTGACTTGCGATGGGCATTATTTGCATTTGGAAGATCAGGAGGCGCACGAGGTGTTGTTGTGTGTGGGCACGGGAAGCAATATGTCGGATGAAAATCGGATGAGCTTGAAGGATTTTGAGCTGCACGTGATACCGCCTACGGATATTATTGCGCGGTGGGGAAAAGATTTTCCAGAGGCGATTTTGAATACGAAAAAGATTGCGGACGCTTGCAATGTAGAGTTGGATTTGGGACGAATTTTGCTGCCGAAGTTTCCGGTGCCAAAAGGGGAAACAGAAAAAACTTATTTGGAAAAATTGATTTTCCAAGGGCTAGCGGAGCGCTACGGGGTGATGACGAGGGCACAAGCTAAGACGGCTGAGGTAGTAAAGATTCGTAAATTGCTAAATAAAGAGATACTGGAACGGATTGATTTTGAGATTGAGACCGTGAATAAGACGAAATACACTGGGTATATTTTGATTGTGCAGGATTTCATTAACTGGGGGAAAGATCGCGGGATTGTGTTTGGGCCGGGACGGGGTTCGACGGCGGGCTCGCTACTGGCTTATGCGCTGCGGATTACGGACTTGGACCCGCTGGAATATGACTTGCTGTTTGAGCGATTTCTGAATCCGGATCGTATTTCGATGCCAGATATTGACGTGGATATTCAGGATACGCGACGCGATGAGGTAATTGGATATTGCGCACAAAAATATGGGCCGGACCGAGTGTCAAATATCGTGACTTTTGGTAAGATGATGGCGAAAAATGCGGTACGAGATGTATCGAGGGTACTGGAAGTGCCGTATACAGAAGCAGATCGGCTGGCAAAATTGGTGCCAGATCCGGTGATGGGGCGGCATGTGAAACTGAAGGATGCGATTGTGGATGATTGGGATCTGAAAAATGAATATACGACAAATCCGACGAGTAAGGAGGTGATTGATTTTGCGATTCGCCTGGAGGGTACGATCCGCAATCATGGACTGCACGCTTGCGGTGTGGTGATTGCGCCGGATGATTTGGTGAAATTTTTGCCTCTGGAGGTGTCGGCGAAGGGACCAATTGCGACGCAATTTCCAATGACAGAAGTGGAAGATTTGGGGCTTTTGAAGATGGACTTTTTGGGGCTGTCTAACTTGTCGGTGATTCAGTCGGCGATTCGGATTGTAAAGAAGGTTTATGGCAAGGAAATTAATGTTTCGGACATACCGCTGGATGATAAGAAAACTTTTGCACTGTTTCAGCGCGGGGATACGACGGGTGTTTTTCAGTTTGAATCGGCAGGGATGAAGCGATATTTGCGCGAGCTGAAGCCGACACAGTTCGACGATTTAATCGCGATGAATGCGCTGTATCGACCGGGACCGATGCAGTTTATTGAAGATTTTATTCGCCGAAAAAATGGAATGGCGCCGATTACGTATTTGCATCCGGGGTTGGAGAATTCTTTGAAAAGTACGTATGGGATTTTAATCTACCAAGAACAACTGATGCAGGCGAGCAAGGAATGGTGTGGTTTTACGGGCGGTCAAGCGGATACTTTGCGCAAAGCGGTGGGCAAAAAGTTGCCGGAAGTGATGAAGAAGGTGAAGCCAGATTTTATCAAGGGTGCGATGGAGGTGGGTGGGGCTTCGGCAGAGATTGCGGAGAAGTTTTGGCATCAGCTATTGGAATTTGCGAATTATTGTTTCAATAAATCGCATGCGGCGTGCTACGCGATGATTGCGTATTGGACGGCATATTTGAAGGCGCATTATCCGGATGCGTTTATGGCGGCGCTGATGACGGCAGATATGAAATGGACGGATCGGCTGGCGATCGAGATATCGGAATGCAAGCGGATGAAGCTGACAGTTTTGGGGCCGGATATAAATGAATCCTATCCGGATTTTGCGACGGTGGGTAAGACGGGGACGATTCGGTTTGGGCTGGCAGCGGTGAAGAATATGGGCAAGGCGCTGGTGGAGGAAGTGATTGAAGAGCGGGATCAGAATGGGAAATTTGCAAGCGTGTGTGATTTTGCGCGGAGGATAAATTCGACGAAGTTTAATAAGAAATCTTGGGAGGCGGCGATTAAGACAGGTGCGTTTGATAAATTCGCTGACCGCTCGGATTTACTGTTCAATCTGGAGAAGATTCAGGCTTATGGTGCAAAAATGCAAAAAGAGGCGGCGAGCGGGCAGACGGATTTGTTTGGGGCGTTGGGTGATGCGGCGGTGGTGCCAGAGGTGGAGATTGAGCCAGCGCCGACGAAATTTTCGGAGAAAGAACAGTTGCTGTGGGAACGAGAGTTGCTGGGATTGTATATTTCAGCGCATCCATTGGATAAGTATGTGGATTATTTCTCGGAGCAAACGGTGCCGTTGAATGAGTTGCGATTGGATATGGATGGGGTTCGAACTACTGTTGGCGGAATTATTACGGTGGTGCGATTGGTGACAACGAAGTCGGGGGCGAAAATGGCGTTTGTGAAAATCGAAGACAAGATGGCGGAAATGGAAATCATTGTGTTCCCGAAAATTTATGAGACGATGGGGGCGAATTTGGTGCAGGATGTGGTGATAAAGGCGACGGGGCGGATTAATACGAAAGATGCGGGTGGGAATGATTCCGGCGAGATAAAAGTGATTGCGGATGAGATTGTGGTGGTGACGGAGGAGGAGCTGGCGGGATATCAGGCAACAGGGGTGAAGGCAAAGGTGTCACGTCAGTCTTTCTCTGGTTCTCGGGACACATTTCGTGCCGAGACGATGAAGAAAGGTGAAGCGCAGGTCCAACCTCCGGAACAGAGAGAAATTACGGCGGTGCCGATGAAAGCAAAGAAGATTTTTGTGCTAGTGAAAGATCCGTCCAATCATGAGGCGTTGAAGCAATTGAAGCAGGCGTGCAATGTGCATCTGGGGTTGTCTGAGGTGATTCTGGTATTGGGGGAGGAGAAGCGGCCGATTAGACTGCCATTGAAATGCGATGCGGAATCGGAGTTGATTGGGAAATTAGTGAAGATTTTTGGCGAAGAACAAGTGAAAATTAAATAGAGCTGTGCTCTTTGCTGAAGTTTTGGTAGATGTTGTCGTTGACGCTGGGATGGCCGATCTTGTTGGCGGCACGAACAATTTCGTGGATATCGTCGGTGATTTTGTAGATTCTGCGGTCTTTTCTCTTGATGGTCTTGAGGCTTTTTTCCATTTTGTTTTTATAGAATTTGTCGAGCGGCGACCAGAAGCTTTTGCCGAACATAAAGGTGGGCATGACGGGCATTTTTTCTTCCTGCATGAGGAGGATGATTTCGGTGAGCTCGTCCATGGTGCCGAAGCCACCGGGAAAGAAAACGAAAACTTTGGAGCTGAAGGTGAGCATGACTTTGCGGGCGAAGAAATAGCGGAATTCGAGGGCGTCGGTGAGGTAAGGGTTGGGATGCTGTTCATGGGTGAGTTGGATGTTGAGTCCGATAGAGCGCCCGCCGGCTTCGTAGCATCCGCGGCTGGCGGCTTCCATCATGCCAGGACCGCCACCGGTGATAACGGAGTGGCCGTTTTCGGCTAGTGCTCTGCCTAGATCGCGAGCGGCTTTGTACCATTTGTTGTGCTCGGGAAGACGAGCCGAACCGAAGACACCAACGCCTTGAGGGTAGGTTTGCATCTGAGCCAGACCACGTTCCAAATCACGCGCGTAGCGCAGCGAACGTTCGACGTTGTCGGTATTGAGGTCGCCGGCGCTGATGGCTTTAAGCCAATGTTGGATAACTTCGTTCATTTGACCTCTTGGATGGGCATGGCGTGTAATGGCGTACTGATGGGGATGATGCCTTTTTTGGAGCCGAGTTTTTGGATGACGGCGGTGGAGTTGGCAGAGGCAAAGATGAGTGATTGCCGGAAAGATTTACCGGAGGCAAAGGAGGCGAGGAAGCCGGAACCGAAAGCATCGCCGGCGCCGGTGACGTCGATGACCTTGACGTCCTCGTACATGCCGACGCGATAGGTTTTGTCGCTGTCGGATGCGATAGAGCCTTGATTGCCGTCGGTGATAATGGCGGTGGGAACGTAATTTTTGAGGCGAGAGACTATTTCGGTGAGGAGGACACCGGGGACGATGGTGTTGGCTTCGGTTTTGTTGACCAGCAGGACGTCGGTGTCTTCGAGCAGACCAATCAGTTTTTTGTTGTGATCGAGTTCTTGCATACCGGGATTAAACATGATGCGGGCGCCAAGTTTTTTGGCGCGGGTGAACAATTTGTCTAGCATGTCCATGTCGCCCCGCAAGGTGGTGACATAGAGCCAATCTGGTTGGATGAGATCGAGATCTTTGGGATCGAGGGTGGAGAAATAGGCCGAAGCGCCCCGGCAAGTCAAGATGGTGCGTTCGCCACTGGGGGCGAGCAGAATGACGGAATATCCGGTGTGCAGACCTCTGGCGTAGGAGACATAGCTACTATCGATGCCCTCTTTGTCGAGGGCGTCAAGGATGGCTTTGCCGGCGGGATCGCGGGCGATACTGCCCATGAAAATCGATTCATGGTCGCTACGGGCAAACGTGGTGGCAGCATTAGTGGCGCCACCGCCAGTGCTGAATTGAACTTTGTCAATGTCAACTTTGGCGCCAAGTTCTAGGCGATCGAAATAACCACGTCCAGCAATGTTGATATCGGTGGAAAAATCGTCGCGGTCAATCAGGTAAACGTCTTGGAGGGCGGAGCCGATGCTGACGATACGAGCCATCTTAGACTACTCCCGTTTTTTCGGCTTCGGCCACTAGTTCGGCATACGCTTTAGCGGGATCTTGAGAGCCAATGATGGCACCACCAACGTTAATTATGTTGATGCCGGCTTGGGCGATGGTGCGGATGTTCTTGAGATTAGCGCCGCCGTCCCAGCCGATTTCGATGGCGGGTTTGAATTTTTTGATGAGGCGAACTTTTTCAAGCAGGAGAAGTTCAGCGGTACCACCAGTTTGACCGAGGGCGCCGGAGAAAATCATGGCATGATCGGCAGCTTCGATGATTTCCTTGATGTCGCCAGGGTAGACCCCTTTCATGATGGCAACGCCAACTTTGACGCCGTTTTTTTTGAGGGAGGAAAAGATGGGGAGAAGGTCTTCGGTGGCTTCGGGGTGGAGGACGACGAGATTGGGCATGAGTTTAAGCAAGGCAGGGACGTGGGAAGATGGTTGGGCGACAATCATATGGATATCGATGATCCAACCTTTTGGCCACCAGATAGCGGTTTCGGAGACGGTGATGGACGGAGCGAGGGAGCCATCGGAAATGTCGACCTGGGCACGTTTGGTGAAGGGGTGATAAGTCTCGATTAACAGCTTATAGCGGGCAGGATCGTCGGTGAGGATGGTGGGCGCAACAACTACTAATGCCATATTATGGATATTCCTGGTCTAATTTTTTACTGCGGCGAAGGTAGTTTTCGGTGGCAAGAAAGTCGGTGTCGAGGAAGATGTCAATGATGGCTTGATGGTCGCTTGATTTCGAATCGGCGTCGAGACAGAGGACGTTGGCGTCGTCATTGCTACGGGCATGTTGGGCGAGCTCGGGAGTGAATCCGCTGATGGCGCGGATGCCTTTGAAGCGATTGGCTTGGATGCAAGCGCCGTAAGACGAGCCACAGATGAGGATGCCACGACTGTTGGGGTTTTGTCGGACGGCTTCGGCGACAGCTATAGCGGGGTCGTTGTAGTCGTCGTTTGGGTCGGGCTCGAAAGCGCCAAGATCTTCGAAAGGGGTTTGGCGAGCGGAGAGCCAGTCCTTAACGGTGAGTTTGAGCTCAAATCCTCTGTGGTCGGCACCGAGGTATATTTTCATTGTTGTCCCATTTTACCAAAATCGGCGGTGAGTTCGATGAGACGATTGCTGTAGCCCCATTCGTTGTCATACCAGGCGATAACTTTGATGAGATTGCCGCCAATGACGTCAGTGAGGCTAAGGTCGACCACGCAACTGTGAGAATTGCCTCGGAAGTCGATGGATACCAGTTCTTGTTCGGTGGCGTCGAGAATGCCCTCGTAATAGGATTCTTGGGCGGCTTTTTTGAAGGCCGCGATAATTTCTTCCTTAGTGGTGTCGCGCTTTAAGACAGCAGTAATGTCGGCAAGTGAAACCACTGGAACGGGAACGCGGACGGAGAGGCCGGCGAATTTGTCTTTGAGTGAAGGAATGGCGAGAGCGGTGGCTTTGCTGGCCCCAGTGGTGGTGGGAACGATATTTTCGGCGGCGGCGCGGGCTTCGCGGAGATCTTTGGAGGGAGCGTCCTGAAGACGCTGACTGGCGGTGTAGCTGTGAACAGTGGTCATCATGGCTTTTTCGACGCCAAAATTATCCTCGAGAATCTTCATAACGGGGGCAATGCAGTTGGTGGTGCAGGAAGCGTTGCTGACGATCTTGTCATCAGTAGTGAGGATGTCTTCGTTAACACCGAGCACGACGGTTTTGACGCCTTCACCTTTGGCGGGAGCAGAGATAACAACTTTTTTAGCACCAGCGTCGAGGTGAGCCTTGGCTTTGTCAGCCTCGGTGAAGAAACCGGTGGATTCGATGACGACGTCAATGCCGAGTTCTTGCCAGGGCAGGTTCGCGGGGTCTTTTTCGGAGAGGACTTTGATGTGCTTGTCACCGACGATGATGGTTTGTTCGTCATGCTCGACTGATTCGTCGTAAGTGCCGTAGCTGGAGTCGTATTTGAGCAAATGCGCCAGAGTCTTCGTGTCAGTTAAATCGTTGATTGCTACGATTTCGATGTCGTGACGGTCGAAAGCGATTTTGAAAGCGGTGCGACCGATGCGCCCGAAGCCGTTGATTGCTACTTTTACCATAAAACCTCCTATCAAGTAATTCTTATGATAATAATAGCACAAAAAAAGATAAGTTTCAGCACCGTTTTTAACGCATGACTAAAAATTTTTTGATGTCATACGCTGGTGAACCGACAGAACCGTCCCTTACGGGACGAACCTGTCGGTCACGTCAGGAATATACATCAAAAACATTTTTAATCTTAAATATGCTCTAAAAACGGTGCTGAAACTTATCTTTTTGGCTACGTAACAGATTTATTATTCTTCTGACAGGGTGTGTGGAAGAGGGGCGCGCTGCGCCCCTATTTCCAGCCCGACTGCAGCGACTGTGCCATGTGAAGACAGGCGCACACGCGAAAGGACCCTGTCGGAAGGATAATAAATCTGTTATGCACCCAATGTAGGATTATTTATTTAGTCTTGGCGCGAGCGATGGATTCTTCGATGACTTTTTTGGCGGCGGCGGCGTCGCCCCAGCCGTTGAAGGAGACTTTGGAGCCGGTCCAGTCGTTTTTCCAGTCCTTATAGTGGGAGTAGAAATGCTCGACGACTTTTTGGAAGTTGGCGCCAAGGTCGACTAGGTCTTTGATGTGATCTTTGCTGACATCTTTGCTGGGAACAAGGATGATTTTTTCGTCGGATTCGCCGTCGTCAATCATAAAGAGGACGCCGATGGGGCGGGCGGGAACGACAGTGTTGTGGGGGACGGATTCGTCGATGATGAGCAGGCCATCCAGCGGATCACCGTCTTCGCAGAGGGTGTCGGGGATGTAGCCGTAGTCGGAGGGGTAACCGAGGGTGGTGCCGTTGACACGATCAAGGGTAAGATAGCCGGTCTCCTTGTCCATCTCGTATTTGTTCTTCTCGCCTTTGCGAATTTCGATGATGAGATTTACTGATTCTGGGGCTTTGTCGCCATAACTGATGTTAGCCATAAATAACTCCGTTTAGTTGTTGTTTTTATTATACCAAACATTATTCGGCGATGTCGAGGAAGGCGCCGGTTTGGCGGTCCCAGAGTTTGGCGTATTGTCCGGATTGCTTGATGAGTTTGTCGTGAGTGCCCTGCTCGATGATGTCGCCGTCTTTTAGAACAACGATTTTGTCGAGTGAGGCGACGGTGGAGAGGCGGTGGGCGATGACCAGTGAGGTGCGGCCTTTCATGAGCTCTCGGAGGGCGCCTTGGATAAGGGCTTCAGACTCGCTGTCGAGGGCGGAAGTAGCTTCGTCGAGGACGAGGATGGGCGCGTCTTTGAGGATGGCACGAGCGATGGCGATGCGTTGACGTTGACCGCCGGAGAGTTTGACGCCGCGTTCGCCGACGAGAGTATCGTAGCCATCTGATAAATCCTTGATGAATTCGTGGGCGTTGGCCAGCTGCGCGGCGCGTTTAATCTGTTCAAAGGTAGCATCGGGCTGGGCGTAGGCGATATTTTCGGCGATGGTGCGGTGGAAAAGCGCGGTTTCTTGGGGGACATAGGCAATGTTTTCGCGCAATGAAACTTGGGTGACGTCGCGGATATTGGTGCCGTCGATGGTGATGGAGCCGCCGTCAACGTCGGCAAAGCGAAGCAGTAGGCCAGTAAGGGTAGTTTTGCCGGAGCCACTGACGCCGACCAGACCAATACGCTGTCCGGGCTTGATCTTGAGATTAAAATCAGTGAAGATGGTGTCTTTGGCATCGGAGTGGCGGAAGCTGACGGTATTGAACTGCACGAGGCCTTTTTTGACCTTTAGCTCGGTGGCGCCGGGGGTGTCTTTGACGAGATTGACCTCGTCAAGTATTTTGGTCATTTCGTAGGCATCACCAAAGACACGGTTGAAATCTTTGAAGATGTGATTGATATCCCAGAGGTTCATTAGGACCTGTTGAGAATAGGTAACGATGAGGACCATGGTGGAGATGGAGATGCCGAAGATGGCGGGACCACCGATGAGGAAAAAGAGGAGAGCGGCGGTGATACCGACGCCGACAAAGCTGAACATGATATCGCGGACGATAACACTACGCATCAGCGCGAAGCTAGCGTTGAGCGAGGCGCGTTGGAAATTGGCGTAGCGACGGCGTTCGTGAGCTTCGCGACCGTAGCTTTTGACCGAGAGGATGTTGGTGATACTGTCGGCGAGTTGGCCGGTTTGGCGGTTTTGGGCGGAAGCTTCGGCTTCGTTGAGGTGGGCGATACGCTTGAAAGTGAGGCCCGAGATGAGTGTATAGATGATGATAAACCAGGCCAGAAAGGCGGCAAAAAGCGGGGCGAGCGGCCAGAGGATGATGAGGATGAAGACGATTGAGCTGATGAGGGGGAAGGCGTTCCAGGTGAAGCTGTCGACAAAGCGTTCGAAGGCGGCGACGAATTTGTTGGTTTGAGAGACGAGTGATCCGCCGAAGCGATCGTTGTGGAACTGCATGGTTTGGGTGGCGAGGGTGTTGAAGCAGGTGGCGGCGAGGTTGTACATGGCTTTGAGTTCCATTTTCCAGCAGAAATAGAGGCGGAGTTTTTCCAAGACGGTGGAGGAAAGGAGAAAGATACCGAGGAAAGCGAGGGCTTCGGGGGCGAGGGTGGCGAAAAGTTGATCGTCTGGGATTTCGCCGGAGCTGACTTTGCCGATGATGTTGGCGAGAATCAGCGGGCCGAGGGCGCTACGGATGAAGACGACCAGCGGGGTGGTGACGAGCATGCCAAGCGACCACCATTTGTAGCGGCGGATTTCTTTCAGATAGTAGTGTAGCGTGCGCAGAGCGACGCCTGATTTGCGTTTGGTTTTCATACCGGTTTTATATTATGAATGGATTTTTTAGAAATTGCAAGCATTTTGGAGAAATTGCGGTTGGATTTCGTGATAAAATGTAAACATGAGCGGAGTGCTGATAGTGGGGAATGTGACAAAAGATGTGTATTTGCGGTTGGATAATCGGCGGAATAAGTTTGAGGCGGATGGGGAGGGAGTGAAGTGGATGGATTTGGCGTTTGATGGCACGTCTCATCAGTTTTATGGTCGGCACGCGGTGTTTGGCGGGGCGGCGGTGAGCCTGGAGGTGTTGTCGCGGTTTGGGGTGGAGACGGTGATTGCGGGGAGTAAGATGAAGTTTGCGGATGGGGAGCTGACTGGGATGGGAGAGGATGTGGCGGAAATTTATCGGTATATTTTGTGCCAGGATGACAATATTGCTTACTTTAGCCCGAGTCAGACGACGGTGGTGAAGTGGCAGGTGCCGACGGAGGGAGTGGACTGGGTGTTCGTGGATCGTTCGGCGGGGGTGAATCGGGAATTGGTGGAGCGGTTGTGTGATTATTTGGACGCTGCGCCGAATACTAAGTTGGCGGTTTTTGACAGTAAGCGAATGGAGCAAATGCATATGCACAAGTTGAAAAAGCGCGCATATTTGATTTTTACAGAGGTAGAGACGGATGTGGAGGGTGAGTGCAAGTGCATATGCATTGGAAAAGATTACATACGGTTTGGGGACAAACTGGTGAGTTGGTCGCTGCAGGAGCGGCAGGATTTGATGACGCATTTGACGAGCCATTCGATTATCGCGGGGAGTATTTTGGGGGCGGTGATGTTGGGTAAGTCGGCCGAGGAAGCATTGCTGTTGGCGAGAGCGAATGTGGAAAATGCGAATTTGGATGGGACGTTGAATCTGAGTCGGCTGGAAGAGATGGTGATGGGGGAAGATTATCGGTTGGAAAAAAGTAAAAAGGAGGATGAAGTGAGTGAAGTGGTGGAGACTGCGCGGAGGTTGATGGCGCCGGGTAAGGGGATTTTGGCGGCGGACGAGAGTGGTGGGTCGATCAAGAAGAAGTTTGAAAGTATGGGGATTGAGGATACGGAGCAGAATCGACGAGATTATCGGAATATTTTCTTTACGACGGGGGATTTGGACAAGTACGCGAGCGGGGTGATTCTGTTTGATGAAACGGCGCGACAGAAAGCGGATGACGGGACGGATTTTGGGCAATTTTTGAGTGGACGAGGGGTAATTCCAGGGATTAAGGTAGATCAGGGTTTAGAGAATTTTAAGGGTTCGGAGGAGAAGTGGACGAAGGGGTTGGAGGGTTTGCCGGAAAGATTAGCGGAATATTATCAGATGGGGGCGCGGTTTGCGAAGTGGCGGGCGGCGTTTGAGATTGGCGAGGGGTTGCCATCGGAGATGGCGGTGGCAGAAAATACGCGGATTTTGGCGGAATATGCGCGGGATTGTCAGGCGGCGGGGATGGTGCCGATCGTGGAGCCGGAAGTGGTATATGATGGGGATTATACGATTGAGCGGTGCGCGGAGGTGACGGGGTGGATTTTGGACAAGTTGTTTGAAAAGTTGCGAGAGTTTGAAGTGGATTTGGCGGGCTGTATTTTGAAGGTGAATATGGTGTTGGCGGGGAAGAAGTTTGCGACGCAATCTGGTGCAGAGGAGGTGGGGCGGGCGACAGCGGAGGTGCTAAGGGCGCATGTGCCTGAAGGTTTGGCTGGCGTGGTGTTTTTGAGCGGTGGGCAGAACCCGGAGCAGGCGACGGAAAATTTGCAGGCAGTGACCAATGAGGGGCCATTTCCCTGGCCGGTGACGTTTAGTTTTGCGCGGGCGTTGCAGGATCCGGCTTTGGAGGCGTGGAGGGGCGATAATGCGAATGTGGATGTGGCGCGCAAGGCGTTTGCTGAGCGATTGGCAGCAACGGCGGGGGCGTTGACGAAGGGTTAATTGAAGAGTGATGGCTTAGGGGAGGAGGCAACGGACGGGGCCGCCCCAGTACTTAGCGCTGTTGTCATTACCTGGAGCGAGAAGGGGAGTAGAGGGGACGAAGTACAGATTCCAGGTGGAACCAACCGCGATGCCGTTAGTGGAGCTTCGAAACCAACCGCTGGTGCCAATGTGATCAAGATTGGTGCCCCACCATCCTGAGATCGTGCCTGACCAGGGACCGGTGGGGAGCCAGTTGGGTTGCGTAGTACCGTCATCGGTTTGGTTGCCTGTAGCCAAGCTACCAGCTGCCATACTGGCGTTTAGCACTGGGAAGTCTGCCACCGTGGATATTGTACCGTCAACAGTTGGACCGCCTGCTCCAGAGAGACTTGATGGTAATCGGAAATTAGCTGGACAGATACTACCTGTTGCCTGTATTCCGTTAGTAGTTATGGAATAGGTTCCAGTGCCACCGGTTGCTGCATACCAGTTATACATGTAGCCACAATGAGTTAGGGTATTTGCTGCTATGTTGCCGCTGGCTATGCCATCGTAGCAACCTATATGACTCATAGGGTTATTCCAAAAAGCTTTATCACTATTAGTGGTATTTTGGGTATCACTACCACTAACAGTGTTCCATGAAGTATCATTGCCTATCGGACTAGAGGGTGTGCCATTGGGGCCCTCGCCGTTTCTGAAGATGATGCCAGATGTGCTATCTACGTTAGTGATAACATTACCGTCTTGATTGGTGTTTCCGATATACTTGAGGTTATCGATCATCCAGCACTTATCATCGGCCATCTTCTTGACTTTGTAGACTTGGTTGTTGCGGGTGTCTCTGACGAATACTAATGATTCTGGTATGTCTACATCGCTGGTGTTATTGGGAACTAGATTTGTACAGTCTGTGCTAGAGAAGGTGGTACTGGAATCTGTACTTGGGTAGTAAGCGAAGGTTTCGGCGCTAAAAGTGGTGGTGTCTTCGAATGAAACTGTATTCTTTGTGGGATTGAAGTAAGTAATCTTCATGTGCTCATAGGTGGATGCCGGAGTGACATTTATTCCGCCGCTGATCACCTCTATATCGTTAGTAGATCCATGGGCATTACTAGGTAGTTCACAGGCGATGACGGAGGGGGATATGACGCTGTATTTGGGACATTTGGTACCGCCTATCATAACATTGGATACATCGGTGAATAGTTCGTCGCTAGTTATGACTACTACATCTCCTCTCCAGCCGGTGGTGGGGTAGACGTCTAGTGCCGCTGGGTTATCGGTTGGGTTAATGTTGTCTGGATATGAGTGGAGTGGCGGAATGACTGCTGGTGTGGGGACGAAATTGGGTACAGCAGAAAATTCTAGAGTGCTGACGTAATGTCCGGAAGGTATGCTGGAGTCTGCTTTGGCTCCGATGGTTAGGGTGATGGCATCATTAGCAGTGGGTGCGGATGTGGTTTTGAGAGTAACCGTGGATGTGGGGGTGGGTATAGTTAGGAAAGTAGAAGTGGAGATTGCTGGGCCAACATTATATCCCCAGGTGTTCATAGGCAGAGCTTCTGCAACATCACGTACTAAATTGATGATGCTCGGCACGGTGTCTGCTATACTGTTGCCATTCACTAGTGCATTGTTGGCGGTTCTACTATTCATGGTCAGAGTGTACCCGGTAAGGTTATTGCTTGAGACATTAACTTCTAATTCATCACTTGCTTCAGCACCTAGCGGTGTGGGGTTGATATTTAAGACTATGGTGGAAGGGGAGACGGTCATGGTGATCACGGAAATTAGCTCAACGTCAAGAACCGTTTCGCTACTCTCCGCAGAAGAGTCATGTGGAATAAAGGCTAGAGAACCAATCATAAAAGAAAAAGAGAGACAGGCCAGAAAAATTGCAACAAAGCCCAAAAACTGCTTTGACTTCCTGAGTACCATTTTCCTATTTTAGCATAAAAGAAATTAAATCGGCGGTTTTTTCTATTCTGCGGGAGTTCCGGGTTTGGCAGGCTGTTCGTCGGTGGCCGATTGTTCGGTTGATGCGGTGGTTGGTTCGGCAGGGGCAGCGGCAGCAGCTTCGGCAGCGGCGGCTTCGGCGGCGGCCTTAGCTTCGGCTTCACGTTGGGCAGCTTCGGCGGCAGGATCGTAAATCGTGATAATGGCAGTTTCGGGGTCGAGTTCTTTGTCGGACAATTCGACGCCCTTGGGGAGTTTAAGGTCGGCGATAGTGAGGCGATCTTCGATGGAAGTAAGCTGGCTGGCGTCGAGCTCGAGGCCGGAAGGCAGGTCGGCGGGCTTGGCTTTGACATCAATTTCTTCAAGGACTTGGAGGGTGCTGAGACCGATGCGATGAGCTTCGGAAGTCTCGAAGTTGATGAGGATAATCGGCGTGGTGGCTTCGACGATCTCGTCGGCAGAAACGGCTTGGAATTCGATGTTGCGGATGGTGCGCTTGACTGGATCGATGTCGACGTTCTTGACTAAAGCCATCTGGGGTTTACCCGCGATGTCGAGGTCAACTGGTGAGTGATATCCGGCGCTGAGGAGGACTTTTTCTGTGATGTTATAGGGAGAGGCGGTGAGGATAGGGTCGTTGTTGCCGCCGTAGACGACAGAAGGAATCTGACCGTCGACGCGGAGTTTCTTTAGTTTTTTACCAGTTAGTTGTCGTTTGCTGAGTTGTAGCTTGTTTTCGCTCATAAAAATCCTGTTATTTACTCTTTATATAGAGTATGTTAATCTGGAGATAAAATCAAGCATGAGCGTATTACGCAAGGAGTCTTATGAAAACTAAAGAAAAAAATAAGCGGGTGCGCGGTCGCGGGGCGGCTTTTATATTGCGGTATTTGTTGTCGCTGATTTTTGGCTGGGGGTTCGTAATATCACTGATTGTAATGATGAGTTTTGTGGTGGTGGGGATAATCACAGATGGTGAGAATAGTTTGGGCTATCCGGGCGAATCGTTCGCTCTGATGTTGACGGCTTTGGTTTTGCTGGGGGTGGCGCATCTGGCACTGACGTTTTCGGTGGATGGGGTGAAGTTGAACGAGAAGACGGAGAAATATGTCAAAGTGCTGGGCACGATTTATAATATTGGGCTGGCCGGAATGGCGACGGGTTTTGCAGTAGTGACACTGTTCCCGTTGTTTGGTCTGCTGACTGGTTTGACGAGTATGGAGTGCAAGGAGGTGGCGCAGTTGGTGACGATTGGGGGGATTGCAGTGGTGGTGTTGATGGCGATGATGTTTTATCGGGCGTGGCTAGTACGGAAAATATCGCGTTGGGTATATCCGGTGGTGATGGGTCTGATTGCGGTAGTGACTATTGTGCTGTTTTTGGCAATTCCGGCGAGATATGCGCGGGAAGCGATTGCTGATCAGAAGATTGTTGATGATTTGGAGTTGATATATCAAGGGGTGTATAAATATGTGGGCGACAATTACGCATTGCCGAGCGATTTGCAGGTGTTGAATTTGGAAGGGTTGAATAGGGGTATCGATAAGTATGAATTTGCGCCGGGTGGGGAGGATTGGGACTGGAATGGATATTATAGTAATTTGGAGAATTTTACGTTGTGTACGGATGGCTTTATGATGGATAGGTCGAGTCTTGGTTATCAGGATGGGAATTTTGGCAATCATACGGCGGGGCGAAATTGTTTTGAGCTGAGTGCGTTTATTAATTATATTGCTGAGTAGTATTTTCTTTATGTCAATCTAATGGATTCTGGGGAAGGAAAACCCCGCGGGGTTTTCCTTCGGGGTTTTAGTAGGGAAGTAAGAACTCCCAAGCATTGAGGCTGCCGCCCGTGCCGTCACGGACGGAGTGAATGGCAATGATGGCGCGCGGGTTGGCTGCAAGGATATCGTCGATGGGGAAAATGTTGTTTGCGTCATTGCAATCGCAATCAAACAGCGGATAGCCGTCTTTGGAAAAAATGCGTATTTTTGCAACATTGTGACCGGGGAGCGAGTGTTCCTTAAAAATAGATAGTTCAGTCTTGTTGGTTCTACGGCAGGATCTTCTAAATTGTAGTTGGTTGCGGACGATACATTGCTCGGCTATGCTGACTAGGATGTCAATGAGGTGAGGTGTGGGTAAGTAGGGAAACAGGGCTTTTCGAAACAAATCTGCCTTTTCTTGTGCAGTGGGGGATTCAATAGGTCCAAGTGTTTTGAGCTGGAATTCTGTGTTATTTGTCATAACTCTCGTCTCCTTTGTTTTGGAAGATTTGGGGGGTTAAAGAGCAAAAATCCCCCGTATAATACCATAGTGGCATACTTTTGATTAAAAGTCAAGGGGGTTTTGGACTAGAGGGTCTGTTTGAGGAATTGGCCGGTGATGATTGTTGGGATTGTGAAAATTAGGCTACGGCGCGTAGCCTAGGAGATGGGGGCGGAGGTGGTCGAGCAGATAGAATGAACCGGTGATGACGAGTTGTTGGGCGGGAGTGTTGAGGGCGGTCTTGAGGGCGGCTGTGGGATTGTGGATGTATTTGATAGATTTGAAGTTGGCTTGGTGGGCGGCTGAGATGAGGGTTGCTTGATCGATGGAGGTACGTTTGTTGGTTTCGAGACTGTCATTCTGGAAGCTAGTGAGGATAATATAATCGGAGATTTGGCGGAAGATTTGCATGCTCTGGTCGAGGGTAGCGAGCTTGTTGCTGCCGAGGGAAGCGAGGAGGGTGCGGGAGGGGCTGGGGTATTTTTGATTGAGGTATTGTTTGAAGGCGGTGAGTTTTTGGGGGTTGTGCGAGCCGTCCATGATGATTTGTTTATTTTGGTAGATGATGGGTTCGGCGCGGGCGGGGACGTTGATGGTGCGGGCGGCTTTAATTTGGGGTTTAGTGAGGAACGATTGGTGGTCGTGCTTTAGGGTGAAGTTGACGGCGTGTTGGGCGAGGTTGAAGTTGCGGGCCATGAAGTTGGTGTTGAGGTTTTTAACCAGGTGTAGTTTGGCATGCATATGCATGGCGCGATTTTGAATAACGGAGGTAATTTCGGGACTTTGGGGATATACATATACATTGTTATGGGCGTGGATGATGCCGGCTTTTTCGCTGGCGATGGCGGTGATGGTGTCGCCGAGGATTTCAGTGTGGTCGTAGCCGATGTCGGTGATGAGACAGATTTTGTCTGGGTTGGTGGCGATGTTGCTGCCGTCCCAGGTGCCGCCGAGGCCGGTTTCAATCACGGCGTAGTCGAGTTTGAGTTTGGCGAATAGCCAGTAGGCGAAGGCCATGTAAAATTCGAAGTAGGAAGGTTTGATGTTGGAATTTTTGACGAGGGTGAAGAATTCGGTGGCGTAGGCGACCCAGGCTTTTTCTGAGAGGGGCTGGAGGTTGACGATGGCGCGTTCGCGGACGGTGTCGACGTGCGGGGAGATGGTGAGGCCGGTGGTGTACCCGGCTTGGTTGAGTAATGATGCGACGAAATAACAGGTGGAGGTTTTGCCGCTGGTGCCAGCGACATGGACGATTGTGAGGTTTTTTTCGGGGTTGCCGAGGGCGTCGACTAGTTTTTGCATGCGGGCGAGTAGATTTTGCCCGTGGTGGACGATGTCGGCATGAGCGAGTAATCGGTTGATTTGGGTCTCGAGTTGCGAGAATTGAGTCATGGGGTTAATTCTAGCATAGTATTCTGGGTTAGAGGGTCTGTTTGAGGAATTGGCCGGTGGCAGATTTGGGGTTTTTGGCGATTTGTTCGGGGGTGCCGGTGGCGATAATTTTGCCGCCGTGTTGGCCGCCTTCGGGGCCCATGTCGATGATGTGGTCGGCGCATTTGATGACGTTGAGGTTGTGTTCGATGATAATCATGGAGTTGCCGCCGCTGACGAGTTGGTCGAGGATTCTCATGAGGCGTTTGACGTCGTGGGTGTGGAGGCCGGTGGTGGGTTCGTCCAGGACGTAGAGGGTGCGGCCGGTGGAGCGCCTGGATAGTTCGGTGGCGAGTTTGATGCGTTGGGCTTCGCCGCCGGAGAAGGTGGTGGCGGGTTGACCGAGGTGGACGTAGCCGAGTCCGACTTCTTTCATGGTCTTGAGTTTGTTGGCGATGACGGGGAGGTTGGCGAAGAAATCGGTGGCTTCGTCGACGGTCATTTGGAGGATGTCGGAGATGGTTTTGTTTTTGTATTTGACTTCTAGGGCTTCGCGGTTGTAGCGTTTGCCGTGGCAGACGTCGCAGGTGACAAAAACGTCGGGGAGGAAGTGCATTTCGATTTTGATGACGCCGTCGCCCTGGCAATGTTCGCAACGGCCGCCTTTGACGTTGAAGGAGAATCGTCCGGGCTTGTAGCCCCGGACTTGGGCTTCGGGTTGGTTGGCGAAGAGATCGCGAATGGGACCGAAGACGCCGGTGTAGGTGGCGGGGTTGGATCGGGGGGTTCTGCCGATGGGGGATTGGTCGATGACGATGATTTTGTCGAGATGTTTGATGCCGTCGATGGATTCGTGCAGGCCGGGAACGGTTTGGGCGCGGTGGAGGCGGGCGAGCAGTTCGTTGGCGATGATGTTGTTGACGAGGGTGGATTTGCCAGAGCCGGAGACGCCGGCGACGACGGTGAGGAGACCGAGGGGGAATTTGACGGTGATGTTTTTGAGGTTGTTTTCTCGGGCGCCGGTGACGGTGAGGAATTTATCGGATGATTTGCGACGTTTTTTGGGGGTGGGGAAGGTTTCTTTGCCGGCGAGGTAGCGACCAGTGATGGATTCTTTGTTTTTTGCGACTTGTTCTGGGGTGCCGGTGGCGACCACTTCCCCGCCTTTGATGCCGGCGCCGGGACCAATGTCGATGAGATAGTCGGATTGATGGATGGTATCTTCGTCGTGTTCGACCACGATGACGGTATTTTTGAGGTCGCGGAGGTGTTTGAGGGTGTTGATGAGTTTGTGGTTGTCGCGTTGGTGGAGTCCAATTGAGGGTTCATCTAGGACGTAGAGGACACCTTGGAGTCCGCTGCCGATCTGGGTGGCGAGGCGAATGCGTTGGGCTTCGCCACCGGAGAGGGTGTTGGCACTGCGACCGAGTTCAAGATAATTGAGTCCGACGGCTTGCATGAAACCGACGCGGGCGGTGATTTCTTTGACAATGGGTTTGGCGATGAGCGTTTCGTTTTCGGTTAGTTTGAGGTTGCTGCTGAGGAACTGAAGGGCTTCGTCGACGTCCATGGCGCAGATGTCCATGATGTTGAGTCCGTGGATAGTGACGGCGAGGACGGAGGGGCGGAGGCGGGCGCCGAGGCAGGTTTGGCATTGGCGTTGGCGCATGAAGCGTTCAATGTCTTTGCGGATGAAGTCGCTGTCGGTTTCTTTGTGGCGACGTTCGAGGGTGGGGATGACGCCTTCGTAGGAGGTTTGGTATTCGTAGCCGTTGCTGAGTTTGACTTTGTATTTGTCGGAGTCGGTGCCGTGGAGGATTTTGTGTAGCGCATCTTCGGAGAGGTCTTTGACTGGGAGGTGGATGGAAAAGTTGTGGCGGGCGCCGACGGCGGAGAGGCGTTTGAGCCACCAAGATTCTTGGTTGACGCGATTGTAGGGGCGGATGGCGCCTTCGGCGATGGTGAGGTTGGGGTTGAAGATGAGGGCGGGGTCGATTTCCATGCGGGAGCCGAGTCCGGTGCAAGTGGGACAGGCGCCTTGGGGGGCATTGAAGGAGAATAGTCTGGGTTCGAGTTCGGGGATGAGTTCGTCGGGGTGGTCGGGGCAGGCGTAGCGCTGGGAGAAGGTGAGGATGGCTTCTTCTTTGGTGTCAATTTTGGATTGACCGAGAGCGGTGGTGTTGTCGGTAATTTGGAGGATTTGAATGATGCCCTGGCCGATTTCGAGGGCTTGTTCGACGGATTGGGAGATGCGGGAGAGGAGATCTTTGCTCATGACGAAGCGATCGACTACGATTTCGATGTCGTGGCGGAGGTTTTTGTCCAGTTCGGGGAATTCGTCGAGGTCGTAGATGATGCCGTCAACGCGGGCGCGGGAGAAACCTTTGGTGAGATATTGGTCCGGGATGTGGGCGAAGGTGCCTTTTTTGTGGTTGATTATGGGGGCGAGGAGCATCAGTTTGCTGGTGGTGGGGAGTTTCATGACTTCGTCGATGATGTTTTGAATCGTGCGCTTTTCGACTTCTTGATGGCAGAGCGGGCAGTGGGGGATGCCAATGCGGGCGAAGAGGAGGCGGAGGTAATCGTAGATTTCGGTGACGGTGGCGACGGTGGATCTTGGATTACGTGATGTAGATTTTTGATCGATGGAGATGGCGGGGGAAAGACCGGTAATCATGTCGACGTCGGGTTTATCCATGATGCCGAGGAACATGCGGGCGTAGCTGCTGAGGCTTTCGACGTAGCGGCGCTGACCTTCGGCGTAGATGGTGTCGAAGGCGAGGGAGCTTTTGCCGGAGCCGGAGAGCCCGGTGATGACGACTAATTTGTCGCGTGGTATGTCGAGGTCGATACTCTTGAGATTGTTGGCGCGGGCGCCGCGAATGCGAATATAGTCTTGATTACCATCCATAAACCGCTAGATTATACTCCAGAATGGGGAAAATTTCAAGAGTAGTTTCAAGCGCCAACTTTGTCTTTGCGTCCGGCGCGATGAGCGTTGCGTTCAACGTATTCGATGATTTTGATAGCGATATTGCGACCGGTAATTTGCTCGATGCCAAATTCGGCGCTAGCGTTTAGTTCGATGATGACTGGTCCGTGGTTGGTGCGCATAAAATCAACACCGGCACTATTGAGGCCGACGGATTTGGCGGCACGGATAACGATAGTCCGCTCGTCGCGAGAGAGATCGACGGCAGTTCCCTGTCCGCCGAGTGAAAGGTTGGAGCGGAAATCATTGGTGTTTGACTGACGTTTCATGGCAGCGATAATTTTGCCACCTACTACATAGGCGCGAATATCTGTGCCGGCAGATTCTTTGATAAACTTTTGGATGAGAAATTCCGTATTGTCGTGGGGTGAATCTTCAATTATGGTTTCGATTTCAGTTTGATTGAGAGCCATAGTGACACCTCTACCACGTGTGCCTCTGATAGTTTTTATAATCATAGGGGTTGTGTCATTTGGATGTTCGGAAATATGCCTTTCTGTATCTATATCGGCAGGATAAAGAGTGTCTATGATGTTAATTCTGTGCCTGACAAGGTGTTGATATGTGCGAATTTTGTCTACGCTATCCAAAAAGGCTTGGCTAGAGTTTAGGCAAAATACACCCATGGCTTCAAATTGCCGCAAGACTTTGATGCCTAGTTCAAATTGACCTTGGATTATCCAAGGAATAATGGCATCAAAAGGTGGTAATTCGTCGCCGCGATAGTAAACCATCGGCTGGTTATTTTTGAATAAGAGTGAGCATTCTGGGTAGCGAACTTTCATGACCTCATGCCCGCGTATGGTAGCTTCTTCTATAAGCCTTTCTAGGTGTGGCATTAGAAAATGATCTGCCGCATAGGTAATAATTGCTATTTTCATGATTTAGAGTGCCTTGGAGTGTTGGTGAAAAGTATGGTTTTTTCTGGGAAACTTAACCGAATGTATTCGCCTACTCGGCAGCTTGCGAAAGATTCGTCTATAGTGGAAAGATAACATGATTCGTGAGGTATGTCTTGGGTGTCGTTGATGATTTTGACATCCTTGATTGGTTGACCCGCTATGTTATAGTAGTTGCCGTAGATAGTGCGGAGATGGGGGTAATGATCGGTCTCGAGCTTGTCTGTTAACACTAATAGTTTGGCTTTGTTGTATAAAAAAGGCACGTGCAATTCGTAGCTGTAAATTTTCTTGATTCCCCAAGAGCGTAATAGGTCGCGGGTGGCTTTCATGGTTTTGACGTAGTAGCTTTGGCCATCCAGTTTGGAAAAAAATTTTATGTAGTGTTCGATGGGTTTAATGCGTCTGAGTGTTGGAACTCGTTTGACTGGATGCATAATGAAGAAATCGTCGTTCATGAGGATAAACTCGTCGCTGAGACGCGAATCTTTTATGGCGGTGAGGAGATTATTTTTGATGTTTTGGTATTTTTGCCCTTTTTGCTGTGCGGGATTTAGGTGGATAACGTCTTCTTTTACCCAACTAGGTTTATATCCGGAGATGAAAATGCGGCAGTGTTTTAGATTTTTGAGTGAACGTAGACTATATTTAAGTTCTTCGTTTTTTTCGGATACTTTGACAATATAGAGTACGTCTGGGTAAGGCATCTTAGGCTCCGATTTTATCGCTGGAACGTTTGCGTGGGACGTTTTCTTCCACGTATTCTATGATAGCTTCAGCGATATTGATGCCGGTAGTTTTCTCTATGCCCTGCATGTTTGGATAGGCGTTTATTTCTTGTACTAACGGGCCGCGTTTGGATTGGATAATGTCTACGCCGGCTAGGGGCAGATGGGTAGTCTTGGATGCGACTTGGGCTAATTGTTTTTCGTTTCGGGTTAATTTTATGGGTTTTGACGATCCGCCTTGATAGATGTTGGAGCGAAATTCGCCCTCTGCGGCTTCGCGCTGCATGGCTGCTACGGATTTTCCGCCTACGATAAAAACTCGGATATCTTTGCCTTCGGACTCCTCGATGTATTCCTGCACTAATACGCTCACTGATTGGCTGAGGAAGGCTTCGATCGCTGCGCGGGCCGCTTTGTTGGTTTCGGCTAACATTACACCGTTACCCATGCTACCGCGTGCGACTTTGATAATAAGAGGGGCGCCTCCTACCATATTGACTAGTGCAGCCGCGTCTGTTTCTGGGGCTGAATAAGCGAAGGCGGATTTTGGAATATTTATGCCGGTTTTTGAGAACAGCTGCATTTGGTAGATTTTGTTGCGAGCACGGGCAAGGGCTAGCGACCCTACTGTGGAAAAGACGCCCATCATTTCAAACTGGCGAATAATGGCTACACCGTAGTCGGTAGACGGCACGAGGATTTGTGGGATAATAGCGTCCAGATCGGTTAGTGGTTTTCCTTTATAGAACACTTTTGGGGAGTTTTGCGAAACGTTGGCGTAGCATTCGAGATAGTTGATAAACTTCGCAGTGTGTCCGCGTTTTTTTATCTCTTCGGTTAATCTGACTACGTTATAACTTCTGGTGGAGGTAGCAAGAAGTCCAATCTTCATATAATTCTCCTCTGGGTTAGTTGTGTTGTTTCGTTTTATTGGAGTTTTGTCGAAATTCTAGTTTTTAGTTGCGCGTAAAAATCATGGCTTAATTCGCTCAAATTATAGCAATTTGTGGCCGAAGTGTCAAGGGTGATTCCTATGAAAAGATTCCAACAATGTTATAATGCCAAGTATGGATTTTAAATTAGTTAGTCCGTACCAGCCGACGGGGGATCAGCCGACGGCGATTGAATCGTTGTTGGCAGGATTGCGGTCTGGCGTGCGCGAGCAGACTTTGTTGGGGGTGACGGGGTCGGGGAAGACATTTACGATGGCGAATTTGATTGCGGAGCGGAATGTGCCGACGTTGGTGCTGGCGCATAATAAGACTTTGGCGGCGCAGTTGTATTCTGAGTTTCGGGAGTTTTTCCCGGAGAATGAGGTGCATTATTTTGTGTCGTATTTTGATTATTATCAGCCGGAGGCGTATATTGCGTCGACCGATACGTATATTGAGAAGGATTCGGATATCAATGAGGAGATTGATCGATTAAGACATGCGGCAACGGAAGCGTTGTTGACGCGGAGAGACTGTATTATTGTGGCGAGCGTGAGCTGTATTTATGGGATTGGGGATCCGGAGAGATATGCGGGGATGGCGTTGAGGCTGAAGTTATCTGATGTGACTGATTCTGATTCTTCGAAAGACACTTTGCGTGCGCGCCCGTCTTCACGGGGCGCAGTCGCTGGCGTTCGGCTGGAAGTAGATGGCCAGCGGCCATCTCTTCCACAGCTTTCTCAGAATCAGAATCAGCCCCACCAGATGACCTCAACTCCACAGCTTTCTCAGGGCCTGAATCAATCACAGAAGGCAGAGGCTCCGAAAAGCTTATCGTCTGAGCTTCATCAGGATCAGGTCATTCGCGAACTGATTAATATTCAGTATCATCGGAATGATATTGCGTTTGAGCGGGGGAATTTTCGGGTGAAGGGGGATACGGTGGATGTGTTTCCGGCGTCGGGGGATCGGGGGTATCGGCTGGAATTTGGGTTCGAGGGGTTGGAGAAGATTAAGACGATTGATCCATTGACGGCGGAGGTGTTGGCGGAGCCGACGGAGATTGGGATTTTTCCGAATACGCATTATGCAACGCCGAAGGAGGATTTGGAACGGGCGCTGGGATTAATTCGGGCGGAATTTGAGGAAAGATTAAAGTGGTTGAATCAGAATAATAAATTTTTGGAGGCGCAGAGGTTGGGGCAGAGGGTGAAGTATGATTTGGAGATGTTGGAGGAGACTGGTTTTGTGAAGGGGATTGAAAATTATTCGCGACATTTGGAGGGGCGGAAAGCGGGGGTGCCACCGGCGACGTTGATTGATTATTTTCCGAAAGATTGGTTGCTACTGATTGATGAGTCGCACATGACTTTACCGCAGGTGCGGGGGATGTATAATGGCGATCGGGCGCGGAAGGAGACGTTGGTGGAATATGGGTTTCGGTTACCGTCAGCTTTGGATAATCGACCGTTGAGGTTTGGGGAGTTTGATCAGAGGATTAACCAGGTGATTTATGTGTCAGCGACGCCGGGGGAGTATGAGCTACAGCGGACGCCGGTGCCGGCGGAGCAAGTAATTCGGCCGACTGGGTTGGTGGATCCAGAGATTGAGGTGCGGGGGACGGAGGGGCAGATTGATGATTTGGTGGAAGAGGTGGATCGGCGAGTTGCAAAGGGGCAACGGACATTGGTGACGACATTGACGAAGCGGATGGCGGAGGATTTGTCGGCACATCTACAAGATATTGGGCTGAAAGTAGCGTATATTCACAGTGATATTGATACTTTGGAGCGAGGAGATATTTTGCGGGATTTGCGATCTGGAGTTTATGATGTGTTGGTGGGGATAAATCTGTTAAGGGAGGGGTTGGATTTGCCGGAAGTATCGCTGGTGGCGATTTTGGATGCGGACAAGGAAGGGTTTTTGCGCTCAGAGTCGGCGTTGATTCAAACGATTGGGCGGGCGGCGCGACACGTGGAGGGGCGAGTGATAATGTATGCGGATAATGTGACTGGGTCGATGGAGCGGGCGATCGATGAGACGAATCGGCGGCGGGAGATTCAGAAAAAGTATAATGACGAGCATGGGATTACGCCACAGTCGGTGGCGAAGGAGATTTCTGCGGGGCTGCGGGCGATTATTCCGGAGAAGGAGAAGTCGAAGCGGTTGGATTTGCGGAAGATTCCGCGGGATGAGCATCCGACTTTGGTTAAAGAGCTGGAGTCGCAGATGAAGCTGGCGGCGGCGAATTTGGAGTTTGAGCGGGCGGCGGAATTACGTGATCAGATTGAAGAAATTAAGAATTTTGGCAAGTAGTGTCTAGCGGGGGGTGAGGATGATGAGGTTTTCGATATGGGGAGTGCGGGGGAAGAAGTTGAAGGGTTGACAAAGTTTGATTTGATAATGTTGTAGGAGAGGTTTGATGTCGCGGGCCTGGGTGATGGGGTTGCAGGAGAGGTAGATGATGGTCGGAGGTTTGACCTGCGCTAGTTTTTCGATGAGTTTGGGGTTGCAACCGGCGCGGGGAGGGTCGAGGATGATGGTGGAGTCAGGGGTGATGAAGTCTAAGACTTCCTCGGATTTGGCGAAGATAGGTTTGATGTGGGATTCAGATGACAAGCTTTTCGGAGCACGGACTTGGGGTCGGCGCGTCGTTACGCGCGACCGCCACGTCCTCCCTGCCTCTGTCGTTACGGAAGGCAGAGGCTCCTTAAAGCTTGTCATCTGAATCCCAAGGCAATTCGTCGCCAAATCAGCGCGCCCCTCTTCCACAGCTTCTTCAGAAGTCACATAAGATCTCGCCGACTGTCCAAAATCGACCGATTCGCAGTTCTTGACCAGTTCTGAATAGGCGGATTTGTCGGTTTCGACTAGAGTGAGATGGTGGTTGCGGGCGACGGAGAGGCCGATGGTGCCGACGCCGGCGTAAAGGTCAAGGACTTTGGGGGTTTTGATGTGTTGTTTGATAACTTGGAGGGCGAGTTCGTAGACGGGGAGGTTGATTTGGAAGAAGCCGTTTGGTGAGTAGGAGTATTTGTGGCCGAAGAGGGTGTCGGTGAGCGGGATCATTTTGGGGCGGGGTTTGTGATTTTCGAAGAGGGCAGCGCTGACGGTTCCCTGCTGGTTGCAACGGACGAGGAGGGATTGATAATCGCGGGCAGATTTGTGCTCGGCGTTGAGTTGGTCGACGATGCGCTGGGCTTCGGTAAAAATCTCAGGGCGCTCGATGGAAGATTGAGTGATGGGGATTTTGCGATGAGTGCCACGGGTGTGGAAGGCGAGTTCGATTTTAGTAGTATCATTATTCCAATAGAGGGAATATTCCATTTTGTTGCGGTAGAAGTAGTCTTTGCCGTCAGTGATTGCGGATTGAAGTTCAGATGAATGACTTTGCGGAGCCTTCACAATCTGTGACGACAGATGTGGCGAGGAAGGCTGGTCGCCCGCGACGGCGGGTCGACCCCTTCCGTGTTCCGATAAGTCATTCATCTGAACTTCAACTCCCATCTGGCGAAAACATTCTTGTACCAATAAGGATTTTTGCTCGAGTTCGTAGGGATAGTCGAGGATTTGCCAGGGAGAAGTGGCGAGATAACAGGGGTCCCGGAGGTTGGACCTGCGCTTGCTCTTTGTGATAATTTTGGTGGCAACGCCTTCGCAGAAGGAGGATTTATTCTTGGTAATCTGAAATTCTACGGTTTCGCCGGGGAGGGCACCCCAGATGAAGGCCTTTTTGCCGGATTTGAGAGTACCAATGCCCTGCCCGCCAGGTATGAACTTGTCGATGATGACGGACTCCATACCGTCAATTATATCATTGCGGATTAATTGGTTGTTTTGACTTCGCCGGAGTTTTTGCACTCGCCCCAGCAGTTTTTGGTGACCCAGAAGTCTTTCAGTAAGGGCTGGGCATCGGGATCGCCAAGGTCAAGGGCGAATTCTGGGAATGGGAAGAAGTTGTCGAACAATTCGATGCGAGCTTCGACGCGACGGAAGAGGTCGTTGGCGCGGCCGGTGGAATCGACGCGGGTTTGAACACCGTCGAATTCGATGAGTTCACCTTTGTCGTTATACATTGTCAATTTGAAGGAGGTGTCGGGTGCACCGTATGGCAGAATTAGCCGGACTAAGGTGTTATCATTGGTGCGGACGCCGCCGATGGGGGCGGGAATGATGATGTCGACTTCGCATAAGTAGCCGCTAGTGGTGTTGGTGCAATTGACATCGACAGGGTTGTTGAAGGAACGGTCGGCTGATGATGCTAGCCCAACTGCGGAGCTGTTCCCGATGGTGGAGTTGGTAGTGGTGCTGGGGCGGAGCATGAGGAAGCCACGATTAGTATTGGCACCACTGTTGGTTTCGAGCTGATCAATACTGAAGCTGTTGGCAGTTTGAATAAGCTGGAATTGGATGGTGGGAGGAGCTTGAGGCTTGTCGCTAAATCGGTTGCCACTGGAACTGGTGGGCTTGTATATGTTGTGATCGTCGTAACCTTTCTTGTTGGTGCTGAGAGAGCCAGCGCCGAGCGTGCGATCAAAACTGGCCGCGTCAGCAGCACCGACCTTGTTGGTGTCGGTAGAGTTGTACCATTGGAGTTTCATACGGCTGATTTTGTCGACTCCGATGGCACGGATGGGGACGATTTTGGCGCGAGAACTTTGGCTCATGGAGCCAAGGTAATCTTCGGTGACGTCAGTCATGAGGACACAAGTGTAGGCTTGGTTCATAACTTCGCCGCTGGCGTCGTTGGAGCCGGATTGGATGGTGGTTTCTTCACCCATGGTACCGGGGCGGTTAAGGATTTTGGAAATAATATCACAGTCAACACTGGCGGCTGGTGCGCTCATGGCTGTGATGGCGTTTTGACATTCTTCTGATCCGGTTTTAGTAGTAGCGCCTTGACGCAAGCAATCTTGATACTCCAAGATGGCTATTTTGGCGTCTTCTATGCCGGCGAGGGCAGAATCGTAGGCCGACTGCGAAAGATCGTAGTTGGTGGTTTGGTTCGCCTCGGAAAGCATAATGTTGACAAAGCCCAGAGCAATAATGCTAAAGAGCAGCGCGGTAAATATGACCACGAACATTGAGGCCACACCCTTTTTTGAACTTATGGTTGATTTCATTTTTCTCCTATCTCCCACCATTTTAGTTGCCGGCTTCCGTGTAGCCGGTAGCACGTATGGCAAAATTAAATTTATTTACTGCACAGTAATTGAAATCGTGTGATAAACCGCTAACGGAGTGTCCGGAGTTGACGTCGCAATAGTCGCCGTTGCTTAAAATGTTGACACCACCGCGCAGGGTGGCAAGAATGAATGTGACGGAATAGAAGATTTGGCTGGTGGTGTCGTTTTGGGTGGCAGGGAAAACTACAAAATCATACAAGATCAGATCGGATTCGTCGTTGTTGATTAGTTCTATGGGTGTACCGGTGGCTTCGATGGTGGTTACGCCACTGATACTGACTTTACCGGGGTCGGCGAGGGTCCGGCAAACACTGCGGGTTGAGTCGGGAATGCGGGCGAATTTGGGGGTGTGTGGGTTATCCAGCGGGCTGCTGGAGTTTTCTGGGAATTCGATCCTCAAGAGACCTTCTTCAGAAGAGTAGCTGGGCTGAGTGTTCCAGATATAGCTGAATGATCCAGTACAGAAGGCACCGTGGAGCTGTTGACCTTCTTTGACTGTGGTGACGAAGTATTGTTTGAGAGCATCATGGATGGCTGTGTTGGTGATCTCGCCGCTGATGTCTGGGGTGGGGTTGAGTGAAACGCCGGGCATGGGAGAACCGCTGATGATACGAGTCATATCGTCAATGATTTGCTTGCCATTGGCATTGACGGCGCGGAGGGAGAGTCCTTTTTGGTAGATGCCGGTAATCATGGTGACGAGGAGGGCGATGGTGACAAGCAGAGTGCCAAGGAAACCCATGGCCAACATTAGTTCAATGATGGTGAAGCCTTTGCGTTTCATAATTGACCCTTAAAAATTTCTGGGTTATAAAGTCGGACGATGGTGCCGATAGTGGAGGGGACGCGGCGACCAACAGAGTGCCAACAAGTACGAATATAGAAATCATAGAATTCTGGTTGTTTGTTGACTTCCTCCTCGCTTTTGACAGCGATAATCCAAATACCTTCGGCGACGACAATGTCGCGGTATTCGGATTGCTCTTTGAGCTTACCATCGACGGAGCTGCCCGTGGATGAACCGTAGATAATGCGGGCATAAAGTGGGGACTCGACGAGTCTTGCGGAGTCAACGTTGACAATGATGTCGTCGAGTGAAGTGCCGGATGCTCCTACGATACTTTTGGGTTGAATCAAGCGAGTATTGAGAATGAAGGCGCGAAGGCTGGCAATGTCTTGATAGTCAGTCCGCATACCCGTTCCAGGGTAGGCTTCGGTACAGTTGTCTATGTCGTTGAAGCTCCTGGCTAAATTGTACGACGGGGCACGGGCGTATTTGATAACGGTTTCCCATAGATCTCTGTATTGGTTGTCTGCAAAATTGCGTTCCGCTAGATAGTTGGTGTGGATGAAGCGGAGGGCTTCGGCTTGGGCGTCGATTTCGTTGCGTGCCATGGTGATCTCGAGGGATTTTTGAGCAGTATAGATGCCGTTGTTCATGAGATTTATGGTGATGACGGCAACGATGGCGAAAACAGTGATGGAGAACAACACTTCAACTAGGGTATCGCCGCGGAGTAACTTTATTGGTTGCATATATTATCTTCTGAGTCCATCTCGATTAATTCTACTGCAGATGAATTGTGTCCATCTTGAGCAATTCTGACTAGACGGCGGGCGCCGCCGAGGGCAAAACTATCGCCGTTGGAGATGCAGATGTTAATTGTTCCTGATCGAACGTTGCTGAGGTTAGCGCCTAAGCGTGAACTAATAGAAAGCTGATTGAATAAGTCGTCAATTTGGCCCTGATTGGTGATGTCGCCGCCATTTAGGGAATTGCCTTGACAGTTGCCATTGCCTTTGTTATTGAAAGATAGAAAAACGGGGTTACTAATGGAATAAGTCTGATTACCGCCCAGTATGGTGAATGTTGTAGGCAATATGCTGCCGTTGAGGACGTAAGTGCGGATGGCGCCGTCTTGGGGCGAACGGAAGATTAGCAAGGTGATGCTTTCGATTGTGACATTGGGATTACTGGCGTCTGATAAAGTCATGCTGGTCCCCCATTTCATGGAACGGACTTGGGCTTGAGGGGGCGGAGCAACGCTGAGGCCGCAGCGGTAAGTGTTGGCTTGGCCAGGGTTTAAATCCTTGTTGTCGTAGGTCCTGATGGCGGTGATGATTGAGCCGCCGGTGATGCCGGATTGAGACAGTAGTTGAAGGTCACTGAGCTGACCAAAAGGCGTACCATCTGGGCCTGGGTCATAGCTGTCGCGAATGGCTGCGTAATCTTTGCCAACTAGGAGTTTGGACTTGATATCGCTGCCTTCAAGGGTAACGATGCGACCATAAACTGCGCAGTCGGTGCGGCCGCGATTGGCTGAGCCGATAAATGGAATATCCTTGAGGGTTCCATCGGGGTTGAAGATGGCCGCATTATCGAAAGCTTCTTCTGTAAAACCGGAATTTCCATTAAATAGGCTGTGCAGATCTGGTGCCCCGCCGGTAGAATAACAGAGAGCAGCTTGGTCGCGGAGGGGAATTTGAGTATTGATGACAGAGGAATATTGTTCGCGCAATAGCTGAGCAAAATCTTGGACGGAGTCATTGTAGCGATGACGGGCGACAGTCACCCCAGATCCGGCAATAATGCCGATGATCAGAACTCCGGATATGGCTAAGAAAATCATAACCTCAATAATAGTAAAGCCGATATGTTGTTTGTAACCTCGTATATTCTTCATGATTCCATTATACATGAGCGGATTAAAAATGGTAGTAGTTATTTATTGAAAATTGCGAATTGGTACACCCGGACGGATTCGAACCGCCGACCCTCTGTTCCGAAGACAGATGCTCTAATCCACTGAGCTACGGGTGCGCGAGGGGGTGGAACCCCTGTTCTGATTATACCATGGTACGCGCGATAGGGGTCGAACCTACGACACCCAGCTCCGGAAGCTGGTGCTCTATCCACTGAGCTACGCGCGCGTGGTATAATCATTAAAGCATGAAAATACGAGAAAATGTTTTGATTTCGGGATTGACGACGATGCGGTTGGGGGGGGCGGCGCGGTATGTGATTGAGGTGGAAAGTTTGGATGATGTGCGGAATGCATATGCATTTGCGGGTGAACGGGGGTTGTCGGTGTATGTGTTGGGTGGGGGGTCGAATGTGATTGGGCGGGATGAGGGGTTTGATGGGGTGATTGCGGTGAATCGAATTTTGGGGATGGAGGATTTGGGGGGCGGTTTGTTTAAGGGTTGTGGCGGGGAGATATTTGATGATTTTATTGCTTTTGGGGTGGATCGCGGTTATTGGGGGATGGAAGCGATGAGCGGGGTGCCGGGGACTTTGGGGGCGGCGCCGGTGCAAAATGTGGG
>Ga0123353_10001186_pt1 | contig 31877 bp, 16 predicted proteins | sample TergutLab28metaG_3_FD_92763 | JGI IMG/M metagenome (GOLD analysis project Ga0123353, IMG submission 92763) | Labiotermes labralis P3 segment gut microbial communities from Petit-Saut dam, French Guiana - Lab288 P3 | ecosystem: Host-associated > Arthropoda: Insects > Digestive system > Gut ... | reverse complement strand
GGTTTCGGTTTTCGTGTGCCCAGCAGCCCAATATTCCAGGGCGCGCTGACGAAATCTTTTATCGTAACTCATGTTTTTATTATAGCATACTCCTGGATGATAATCAAGTTAATTAACTATATATAGGCAGATAGCAAAAACCAGCTTGGCATACTATGTCAAGCTGGTTTTGTTGCGGAAGCGGGGCGTTTAAAGGTCCAGGCCCATAACCTTTCCCTTGGGGGGGATGTAGCGTTTGTAGTTCCAGGCCCAGAGCCCGTATCTTTTGCGGATCATGGGATGCGCGACGATATCCCACAGGCATTTCAAGAAAAACAGGATGCTTGAGAAAAAGAAGCGCTTATCCCCACTGCTTTGTATTTTGGCGTACGTCCGCAGATTGGTCAGGATTTTACCGTTTTCGAGCACAAGGGCCATCCTCCACGCAAGGTTAAAGAAGCCAACGACCACTTTTAAATCGCGTTCCGGTATATTGGAGTAGTTCGGATAACGCCCGGGCGAAAGAAAAGCCTGAAATTCCGCCAGCGTTTTCGGCCTTGTGACACGGCCGCCGCTTTCCAGCTCCTCGAACATTCTTGTGTCAGGGATCAGGTAGAACTCGCTGATATACAGTTGATCCGCCTTGGAGGACAGCATATATTCGCAGGAGCGCAGCAGCTGCTCGCGCGTTTCGTCTGGAAAGCCGACGATGAAGGACAACGTGACCCGCATGCCCAATTCATGCATAAGTTCAATTTCCGCGGGGATGCGCGTTAAATTTAACCCCTTGCGGATTTTCCGGTTCATTTGTGGGTCCGCGCTTTCGATGCCCAGGAAGGTTTGGCGGCAGCCCGCTTTATACATCAGCTCGTAATCTTCCCTGGTTCTTACTCCCCCGTGATGCATGCAGCTCCAGGTCACCGGCGGGAGCTCGGCAAGCATCGCGTTGCACAGCTCGTACAGCCAGGCCTTGTCGGCGCCGAAGCACTCGTCCATCATCGTGAAATGCGTAACCCCATATTCTTCAACCAGGATTTTCATTTCGGAAATAATGACAGAAACCGGGCGCATCTGATAGGAACAGGCAAAGAAAGCCTCGTTAAAGCAAAACGTGCAACGGAATTTGCAGCCGCGGGACGTGTAAACGGCAAGGCCCTTCTTCATCTTCCTCTCGGACATGTTGGAAATATAGCGCGTTATATCCATCAGTGAGTAATCCAGCGGGAGAGACATACCGAACTCGCCGCCGCACTTTGAGCGCGCCGCCTGCACATAGGAACCGGCGGCGTCCAAATAGGCAACGCCGGGAAGACCTGAAGCCGGGCGACCGGCTTCGAGGGCGGACAACAGCTCGACAAAGATTTCCTCACCGGGGCCGATCACGACGTAATCGGCCAGTTTTTCGTTGAGGATGCCCTCGGAAAGCACGCTGGCGCCGGCGCCGCCGAACACAACAACCGGGTCGGCAAGCTTTCGAACCTCCGAAATGAAATTCCGGATGCCGTCGACATCGAGAATGCCGTACATCGTTATAAGGGAAATGCCCAGGACGTCGGGCACGAAGCCGTCACGAAAAGCGTCCGCGAATGATTCAGGCGCGTCGCCGTCTATGATTTTCACGTTATGTCCCGCGTGTTTCGCGTAGCTGCCAATCACCAGCGCACCGATGGGGAGTGCCCGGGGCTGAGCCACACCCAGCCCCGGCGGCAGCGGCGGAGGGACATAGATGAGAACGTTCATATATAGTATAGCTCCTTGCAAACATTTGTATAACAAAAGAATACCATAAAAATGCCGGGAACGCAAGCGTTATTTCAGAGTCTCCGCTCTCAGCTGCGCACCCTTACGGGCATATTCGCTAAATTGGATTTTTTTTCGCCGGATCGGCGCCATTTATTGGCAGCCATTAATCGGATTGGGTCTGCGTGTCCTGCGCCGAAGCAACTTTCTCCTTTTTCTCTTTTTTCACAAGCAGCAGGAAAGCAACGCCGATAAAAAACACCAGCAGGTGAGTAAATGGCGTGGGGTAAGTGAAGCCGAACATCGGTTTGAGCAGTTCATACGAGTGGTCCATACCAAAGCCCAGCAAAAAGCCCGTCGCGCCGAACACCAGCGGAAAGATGGGCAGCGTGCGCTTGCCCCGGGCGCGCAGGACGAGGAGCAGCACGAAACACAGCAGCATAATGAGGGATTCCACCGGCTGGTTGGGGAATATCCGTTCCCCCTCGCCATATATGATGGTTGCCGAAGCGGTCTCCGGGTAAATTACCCCGAACTTGAAGGGAATCCCGAAGCAGCAGCCGTTCAGAAAGCAGGCCGTGCGGTTGAATATATGGGCCAGGGCCAGCGCGGGCATGACGAACTCCAGTTGCTGCGTAGGCTTTCCGTTGCCGGGGAACAGCTTGGCCGCAAGAAGAAAAACCGCGTAAAACAGCAGTACGCCGCTGGCATAGTTGATGCCGCCCCCCAGAAGCAGCGTTCTGCTGCCCACCTTCGTGAGATTGAACAGGAAGCCCGTGACACGAATCCCCTGCATCAAAGACAGATAGGCGGCCACATAACACAACAGGAGAAATACGGGGTTAAACTTGTTCCGCATGTCCTTTATCAGATAGTGAAATGGGTTGTAGTCGCGCAGCAGGCTTGCGGGCGGATTTGCTTTGCGCCTGCGCCTCCACTCGAGGAAGATCCATATGATAGTGAATAGCAGCGCGGAGATTGCCCCGAGCGGATTGAGCAATGCATACGCCGCCGAGCCAAGCGAATGTCCCAACATAGTGCAAGACCCTCTTTCCAATTGTTATTGAGCCATCGCCCCCAGCTTAGAGGCGATCTCGTTCGGGTGCGTATGGACGATATCATGTTTGGCTCCTGGGAGCACGGAAACGAGGACCTGGCGGCCCAAAAAGCGTTCCCAGCGCCGCTGCGCGTTGGCGCGCCGCAATGCGGGGTCGTCGGCGCCGTAGATCAACTGCACCGGTGCGCGCAGGGGGGCGTGAGGGTTACCCGCCAAAAAGCGCAGGAACCAGGCGGCGTCGGCCCGCAGCTGCGCAATTTCCCGCTGCCCAACGCGCAACTCCTTCTCGCTGAGCTTTTGCAGCGCCCGGTTGGTGGCGGCGGGCCCCCGCAGCAGCCAGGGGTTGAACCAGCGGCCATAGAGCCCCACGGCGAGCGGCGGCGCGGAGGCCAGGATGCACAGCCCGGCCAAGCGGCCCTGTTCCTCTAGCAGCCTTGCCAGCGCGATAGCCAGCCCCGAGCCCACGCAGCTGCCCATGAGCACGAAGCGCTCGTGTGGCAGCGTTTCGAGTGCCCGCAGCAGGGCCTCCGGGTCCACATGGGCGCTTTGCACGGCATAAAACGGCGCAGGCAGCGTCCGGGCGAGGTCGGCCCACGCGCCGAAGCTCCCGCCGCCGTAGGGGACGCCCACAAATGCGGCGGAGCCCGCCTGCTCTCCGTGCCCCGCCAAACGCACCAGCAGGGGCCGTTCGGCGTCCTCCGTCATCAACTCGGCAAGCTTACGGAAGTCCGGCGCGGTGTAAAAATCGTTGACCTGCAGCCGCATGCCCTGGTTTTCCAACTCGATCGTCACGCCCACGATGTCCAGGGAGCTCAGGCCGCAGCGGCTGGGCGTGTCTTCCATGCTGACAGCGCCGCCGTCCAAATGCGCCCGTACCGCCGCAATCAACTGCAGTTCCTGTTGGGTGACGGGCGGCTGCGCTGCGGCAGGCGCGTCAGGCAGTGCCTGCGTTTCCCCGGCAAGCTGCGCCAGGCGCCCCCGGTCGAGCTTCCCGTTGGCGTTCAGGGGGAATTCCGACAGGCGCAGTACGCGCTCCGGCAGCATGTAGCTTGGAAGCCGCTCTCTCAAATAGAGCAGCGCGGCGGCCTCGTCGAAGCCCTCCATCCCGCAGGCAAAGGCCTGCAGGCGCGCGCCGTCATAGTGCGCCGCCGCCCGGGCCACGCCGGGGGCCCGCTCCAGCAGCCGTTCGATCTCCGCCAGCTCCACCCGCTGCCCGCGGATTTTCACCTGCCCGTCGCCGCGGCCGTGGTAGAGCACCTGCCCGTCAGCCCGCAGGCTGCAGAGGTCCCCTGTTTTGTAGATGCGCCCCAGCACGGGGTGCGCTACGAAGCGGTTTTCGTCCAACGCCGGGTTTGCGTAGCCGAAGGCCAGCTGCACCCCGGTGATACACAGCTCGCCGGTCTCGCCCGGGGGCAGCGGCATGCCGTTCTGGTCCAGCACCCAGGCGCCGGTGTTCCAAACCGGGCGGCCGATGGGTATCTCCGCGTCCCCTGGCGCGCAGTCGTAATAGAGCACGTCAACAGTGCACTCGGTGGGTCCGTAGAGGTTGTGCAGCCGGGTGTTCGTGCCCTCAAAAATGCTGTAGAAGCGCCCGTTCAGGGCGGGGGAGAGGGCCTCCCCGCTGACAATCACCCGCTCCAGCGAGGGCAGCGCCCTGCCGCTCGCCTCAAGATAATCCAGGAACAGAGACAGCATGGAGGGCACGAAGTGAATCGTCCGAATCTTGTGAATGTCAATGAGTTCCGCCAGCCTGCGCGGGTCCTTCTCCGCGCCGGGCTCGGGCAGCAACAGGGCGCGCCCCTGCATAAAGGGCCAGAAGAGCTCCCAGGCCGACACGTCGAAGGCATAGCTGGTCTTCTGGATCAGTGTCTCCCCCGGCGCCAGGGGGTAGGCGGCCTCCATCCACAGCAGCCGGTTGCACAGCCCTGCCTGCCCCACGCGCACGCCCTTGGGCCGCCCTGTGGAGCCCGATGTATACATGACATACGCGGCCAATCCGGGGTCAACGCTGCTTTTGATTGTGTCATTGGACAGACCATGCAGCGCAGGCAGGTCTTTTTCGTCGATCAACAGGGCCGCAATTGCGTCCTCCAGGATGAACCGCGCGCGCTCCTCGGGCCAGCCGGGCAGAATCGGCAGGTAGGCGCAGCCCGCCTTCATGATCCCAAAAATTAGAGGCATGAGCTCCAAACAGCGCTCCAAGCGCAGCCCGACAACCTGGCCGGGGAGGACGCCCTTCGCGCGCAGCCACGCGGCAATGCGATTGGCCCAGGCGTTCAGTTCGCCGTAGGTCAGGCGTTGCTTCCCGCAGACGATGGCCACACGCTTGGGGTAGTCTGCGGTTTGCCGCTCAAGAAAGCGGTGCATGGGCTGCAATTTGACGGTATGCCCACTTTGATTGAGTGCTTCCCAGGCCATTTTGTCGCGCTTGCTCAGCAGCTCCAGCCGCGAAACGGGCCTGTCCGGGTGAGCCGCGGCGTCCAACAGCAAGGTCATAAGCCGCTCGTGCAGAAGCTGTATCTCTTCCGGCGTAAAGGCGGCCAGTTGATAGTCGTAGGATAGGAACAATCCGCCGGTGTTGTCGCGGTCGTTGGCCTGTATCTGCAAAGCCTCCGGCTGCGCGCCGTGGAAATACCAGTGCGTCCCCTCGAAGGCGGCGTCCATCCCCGCCACAGCCGCGTTCTGGTAGTTGATCAGCACGTCGTATAGCCTGCCCTCGAAGCCGTCCCGCTCCTTCAGCGCGCCCAGGAGGTCGGCGTAGCCGAAGCCCTCGTGCCGCACCGCCGGGAACAGGAGCTCCTTGCAGGCCAGCGCGTTTTGGCGGAAGCCCGCCCCGGGGTCGATCTCCAGGGGCAGGGGAAGCGTGCCCGCGAACATCCCCAGGGTGCGCTTCAACACGCTGTCCGGGCGCCCGAGGGTGGTCGTGCCGATGCAAAGCCGCGCCTGGCCCCGCAGCCGATAGAGATATACGGCCATGGCCGTCATCAGCAGGTTGAACACCGAAAGCTGATGCGCAGCCGCGAAGTCGCGCAGGGGCCGCATCCGCTCCGGCGCGAGGAAGACGTCCCATCTGGCCGCCGCGGGCGCGTTGGAGCTCCGCTTGGCCAACAGGCAGGGCTCCGGCCTCTCCGGAAACTTGGTGAGCCAAAACGCCCTGTCCCGCGTATAGCGCCCGCTTTGCAGGTAGGCCTCCTGTTTCTCTATATAGCCCAGATAGGAGGGGCCCTCCAGCGGCTGCGGGTCGTGGTAATACCGGTGCAGCAGGCTGGCGAAGCGCGCCGCGCTCCACGCGTCGGTGGCGATATGGTGGAAGCGCAGGAACACCCCGAAGCAATCCCCGGCGGAGACGATCGTGAATGCATAGAGCTTTCCATGCATGTCCAGAACATCGGGGGCTTTTTGCGCCGCCCAGGCGTGAAATTCTTCCGGGCCGGCGAAGGCCTGCACCGGATAGCGCTCCGGCTCGCAAGGCGCAAAGGACTGCCGCGCCTGCGGGGTGATCCGCAGGCGCAGTGCGTCGTTGGTCTCTACGATGAGCCCCAGCGCCCGCTGCATTGCGGCCTCGTCCAGCGTCCCCGCGAACAGAATGCTGCACGCGATGCCCGCCGCGCCGGCCGCGAAGCGCTCCAAGTCAAAGATCCGCCGCTGCGGTTTTGTGAGCGGGTAATCCACGAAACCGCCTCCTAGCTTTGTGTGTGCTTTTCAACATAATCCGCCACGTCGCCCACCGTGAGCATATTCAATACGGCCCTATCGGGGATCGTCATGTCGAAGCGCTCCTCCGCCAGCCCCAGCAGCGAGGCCAGGTCGTAGGAGTCCAGCCCGAGCCCGGTGGCAATCAATGTGTCCCTCTCAACGCGCAAACTGTTGTCGTCCAGGTATTCGCGCAATATGGTTCGCAGCTGTTCCAGCACCGTCATTGGCAGGCTCACTTCCTTTTGATCTTTTTCGTGGTGGTCTTGGGGAACTCCGAATCCCTCAAAACGGTTTTGGCGATGCGCTGGTAGACCGGCAGCGACCGGTTGAGAACCAACAGATCCTCTTCCAGCAGCGCGGCGGCGTCGGGGACCTCCTCGTCCAGGAACAGCTCCGCCGCGATTTCGTCCCCCTCCTGATACACAAGCGCCTCTTTGATATACGCAATCTCCGTCAGCTTTTGCTCCAGGCCCTCGGGCGAAACATTTTTACCGTTGCTGAGGATGATCAGGTTTTTCTTCCGCCCGGTGATAAACAGATAGCCGTCCTCGTCCAGGTGCCCCAGGTCGCCGGTTTTGAACCAACCGTCCTCGGTGAACGCCTCCCGGGTGCCCTCCTCGTCCTCGTAATAGCCCAGGAACACGTTGTCGCCTTTCACAAGTATCTCGCCATCCGCAAACTTGACCTCGTTGCAGTCCATGATAGGCCCCACGCTTCGCGCCTTGCAGGCCCCATACTGGTTGAGCGAAACGCCGGGGGAGCATTCTGTCGTGCCGTAGGCCGGCAGCACCTCTATGCCAAAACACAGCATCCCGGCAACGCACTCCTCAGAAATCGGCGCCCCGCCCACGCAAATCCACAACAGATTGCCCCCGAAGGCCGCCAGCACGCTCTTAAACAGCTTCCGGCGCAGATCGAGCCCCACCTTCTGCAGCGCGCCGCTGACCTTCAGCATGGTGCGCAGCAGCTTATCCTTGCCCTCTTTTGTCGCCGTATCCCAGACCTTCTGATAAAGCCCTTCCGCCAGCAGCGGCACGGCGACCATATATTCGGGCTGGAAGGCGGCCAGGTCCTTCGCAAAGTGCTTTATACCGCCGCAGATGCACACGGTGCTTCCGCCCGGCAGTTGCGCCAGCATGCCGGGGGTGATGCTCAGGGTGTGGTAGAATGGCAGTATCGCCAGCATCGTGTGCCCCACAAGGTCCACGCTGCGGCAGCCGCTCAGGGAATCGGACATGAAATTCCAGTGCGAGAGCATCACGCCCTTGGGCTCCCCCGTGGTGCCGGAGGTGAAGACGATCGCCGCCAGGTCGTCCGGGTTCACCTCGCCGGGCCAGGCGGCCGCCCCCTCATAGGGCGCGAGCATCGCCGCTACGTCCTTCATAAAGACGGCGCGCCCGTATGCCGCAGCCACGTCCTCGAAGCTTGCCGAGCAGAACAGCAACGCCGCACCGCTTTTTTCCAGCAACGCCAAAAGGTCCGCCGTCGGCAGCTGGGGGTCCAGGGGCACGGCCACTCGGCCGGCGCACAGCACCGAGAACCAGCATAGCAGCCACTCGTAGGAATTTTCCCCCACAATGGCGATCTTCGCGCCCGGTTCTGTCCCGGAGGCCAAAGCCGCGGCCATCGCGCGCGCATCCTGCGCGAAGCGGGCATAGGTGATGCTGTGGATCTCCTCCCCCTCCCGCCAACGGAACAGATCGCGCGGACCATGCTGCGTTTCGCAGTGATCCAGAAGCGCCGGGACGGTGCGCAAAAGCGATTCAGGGTTTTTCACAGGCGAACACTCCTCACATATAATTTATATTTATTATACCATACCGCACTCTTTTTGTCAAAGATTATTTACCCGGACGGCGAAGCGGCAGGGGAAGCCCCCGGAGACCGTGGCCTCCGGGGGCAGGTTATTGGGTTGATTGGGTTGATGGGCTTACCCTTCACATCAGAAGCTAAACCAACCGTTGATCGTGCTGAAGAGGCTCATCACCCAGTTTACGAGCGGCATGAACCACGCCAGGAAGTTCACCAGGTTCATGAATGAATCAAGCGAGATTTCCGTGCCAAGCATCCGCGACACCCAGAGGAAGAAGAAGAGGCCTTGTCGCACAGCGTAGTTTCCGAATTGACCCTCCGGTATGATCATGTTGGTCAGAGCCGTTACTACTGCGTTGCGGTTTTGGCTGCTGCTCTGCACCAAGTCGAGGAGCGTACGCAGCAGCGCCGTGTACAGGTCCGCCATATCCCCTTCTCCGCGCAGTGTTACAACGCGGGCGCGGGCGCCAGACATCGAATAGAACTCATCAACGGTGCCGACAAGCAGGTTCTTCATCAGGATGCTGCCGAGGTTTTCAACGCCGATGAAGTCATACAGCATGCCGTCCAGAAGGCCGCCGATGTCGCCGATGTCGAAGTCCTCAATACCGAGCAACGCCAGCAGGCCGCCTACATCCGCGGGTGTGCCCATCACAGCGCCGATCAGCGAGGTTGCGGCATACAGGAGGTTGTTCACGCTCTGCTCCAACGGGGTCGTTCCATCGGCATTCTTGGCGCCGGCGAAGTAGAACAGGTTGGGCAGCAGTTTCATCAGATTATTCAACGGGTCGTCCATCACCTTGTCTACGGCGAAGAGGAGCGGCTCAAGGATGGCTATGAGCTTTTCCGTGTCCGGCTTGTTCTTCAGCGTAACCGCCCATGGGATCATACTTTCGGCGTTCAGCGGAATAAGCAGGGCTTCTAAGATCGGAATCAGGCCGTACTGGTAACCCTGGTAGCCAAAGGCTTTGAGCAGGCCCTTGCCGTCGTTGACGTAGGCCACGTTCGGCAGGAAGACGATGTCCGCGCCGAAGAGCAGCCAATCGAGCAGTGGCACGACGGGCGTCAGGAAGCTTGCCAATTCCCTGATAAAGTTGTCCGCGGTGATTTCGCCGCTGGCTTGCCAGTTTTTCAGGTCGTCGAGTATGCCGAGGACGTCGACCTTTTTGCCGCCGATCTCCACGATGCCTTCCAGCAGGTCGCCCAGGGTTATCACAGGCGGATCGTCTTCAGTCTCGCCCGGGATGAGCGCGACGTTCAGGTCCAGATCGACCAGGAATTCTTGCAGGGCGCCCACAATGTCGTAGAAGACTTCCTCTGTGAACAGCGAGTCGCCCAGCATGCCGCGCAGCAGGCTCTCGAGCGTTTCGCCGAAGAGCAGCTTCAGCAGCTCGTCAATGAGCCCTGGCATCTTGCCGGCCATCGATATCGCGTCACGCCTGCTCCACGACCAGCCGTTGTACAGGTCGCCGACGAGATTGACTGCCGGGTATTCCACCGGCTTAAGGGTACCAGCCGCGCGGCCTTCATAGTTCAGCAGCTCGACCAGGCCCTGCAGGCCCGTGTCTTCGATCAGCTCGAACAGGCCGGTGACGTGCAGCAACTGGATCAGCAGGTTGGCCAGGTCCACGTCCACATAGGAGCCGAGGTTGTCCTTGCCGATCGTGTTGAACCCATTGTCCAGCAGTTCGATCGTGCCAACGACCAGGCTCTCCACGGTGAAGGCGTCGATCTCTTCGATGTCGGCCAGGAGGTCGGCGATCATTTCGTTGAGCAGTCCGCCCAGGTTCAGATCCGTCACCATGGACAGTGCGTCGTCGATGTCTTCGCCCAGGAGACCGGGCGGCAGGAGGTCAAGCAGTACGGTCAGCGGATGGATGATGTTGCTGAGCGCCTGCGCCAGCAGCGGGGTATCGCCGTCGTTTCCGCTGTCGCCGATCAGGTAGGCCAAGTTGGGCAGCACCTGGAACAGAGTCTGTATCGGGTTGTCCAGCAGGGCGTGCAGCAGGAAGAGGATCGGGTCGAGGATCGCCAGCAGCTGGTCTGCCTCAGGCAGTGCCTTGAAGTCGGCGTAGGACTTCACCTGGTCGATGAATCCGGGCACATCCGCGCCGATGCCCAGCAGGATGGTCAGCAGGCTTTCGTAGCCGTTGTAGCCGTAGACACGCAGGAGCCCTTCGTCCGCGATGCTGAAGCCGACCAAATTGGGGTCGATCGCCGGGTCGGTCTGCGTGCCGATGATCCTCTCATCCCTGATGAGCATGATGTTGCTTTCGGACAGGAACAGGCGCAACACCGGCACGAGCGGCGCGCACAGGTCAGCCAGTGCCTGCTTGAAGTCGTCCTCGTCGGCGATGACGGTGACGCCGTTCTCCAGGTCGACAATGAAGTTCGCGACGTGATCAAATATGGCAGCCAGATCCAGCGGTGTGATGTAGCCGCTCGTCTCGTCATAGATCCACACGAGTTTCGAGAGCAGGTCCGCCAAGTCGATCGTGATGTCGCCGAGCTCCAGGAGCATGAATTCGTCCAGCAGGTCCTTCAGGTCATAGAGCATGTTCGCGAGCAACAACAGGCCGCCGACAGTGTAGGTCTCGTTGCCGAAGAACTCGTCGAGGGTTCCGGATAGGCTGTCGCCCAGCGGAATGCTCAGGCCATCGGAGATCATGCCGCCAATCAGGTCGCCGAGGTAGCCCTTCATCTGGGGATCCCCCGCGATCAGGGCATCCCAGGCCCAGGCCAGCACGCCGTCCACGTTATCCACCAGGAACTGCGCGTGGTTGGTCTTGTGGAACCATTTCGGCGGCGCCGCTACAGTTGCCGCGGCCGGCGCCATGGCGTAGTCAACCTTTTCCGGGTTGGGGAACTTGCCGTACTGGATCATCTTGGTCAGGCCTTCCATCTCCATGTCCTCGATGAGGTCGATCAGGCCCAGAGTATCCAGCAGGGCGAACAGCACCGCGGCCTTGTCCGCCTTCAGGTACTTGCTGGGGACCACGTTGGTGTCGTCCGCAAGCGTGCCCACCAGGAAGTCGAGAATGTTGAAATTGATTTCTAAGGGGAGATCCAGGCCGAGCGCGGCCAGTATATCCGGGATGAGGACCGCGATAAAGTCATACAGTACCACCAGATCCACCCGCAGGCCGCCGTTGTTCAGGTCGAAGCCCAGGCCCAGGCTCGCCAGGGAGAGGTTCTCCAGCAGGCCCTCCAGCAGAGCGGTCAGTTCGGGGTCCAAATCCAGGTCCGCAAGCAGGTCCGCAATGTTGAGGTCCTCAAGCAGGCCGCCCAGCAGGTCGTCCAGCGAACCGCCCAACAGGCCTTCCAGCAGATCCTGCAGGTCGACGAGGGGACGCACGGTGTCGATCAACACGTACAGCGGTTTCAACAGGTTGTCGAGGCTCTGCTGCAGCGGGCTGTCCTTGCCGTCCTTGTCCTGGGCCAGGAAGTACACCAAGTTCGGTATCATTTCAAGCAGGGCGTCCACCGGGTTATCCAGAATCTTCTCCACGATCGCCAGGACGGGCACCGCGATAGCCTTGAACTTGCCCTTGAGGTCAGCCGCGCTGAAGTCCGCCTGCGAAACCAGCAGGTTGCTGAGCCCCAACGGGTCCGTCATGGTCTTCAGCATCGGCACGAGTGCAAGCTCGTAGCCATTGTAGCCCAGTACCTTGATCAGGCCTTCAGGCGTGCTGTCGTTGCTGATGTCGAGAATCTCCAGATCCGCGCCGCAGAACAGGAAGTTGAGCAGTTGATTTACGGCGTACAGCGGGGTGGGCAGGATATCTCTCGGATCGTAGTCGGGGTTGGGCAGGAACTCAACCGGATCGTAGTCGGGGTTGGGCAGGAACTCAACCGGGTCGTAGTCGGGGTTGGGCAGGAACTCAACCGGGTCGTAGTCGGGGTTGGGGGTGATGCCGTCCGCCTCGAATTCATCCGGGTCGTAATTCGGGTTGGGCAGGAACTCAACCGGGTCGTAGTCGGGGTTGGGCAGGAACTCATCCGGGTCGTAGTCGGGATTGGGCAGGAACTCATCCGGATCGTAGTTCGGGTTGGGGATGTCGCTTTCGGCCCCGAAGTCCACCGGTTCGCCGTCGATGATGAGCAGCTGTCTGATCAGCGGGTCGGTCATGAAGTCCGCCACGGCTTCAAGGATCGGGCCGAGGGTTTCAGCCAGGCTTGCCGCCAACGCGGCGTCGCCGAACAGATCCAGGAGAACCGCCTCTAGCTGGTTCGGGTCGCCCAGCACAATCGTGAGAATCGCATCAAAGGCGGCATACAGGTCGTCGAGGTTATCCGCCGCGAACTCCAGAATGTCGAGGATGGGGGCAATCAAGTCGGTGAAGGTGACGCCCATCAGCAACTCGAGCACCACATCCAGCAGGACGTTTGCGTTGGCCACGATATAGTCGCCGTCCATCTTGGCCTTCTCCTGGGCGGTGGGGTTATCCAGGCCCAGGCGGCCAGCCCACCATGCGGGGAATTTCGCGTCCGTGAACTCAGGCTCGCCGTAGTTCACAAAGCTGACCGCGTACGGCTGCGGGAAGAACAGCTCTACCAGAGCGGCTATGGCGTCGTCGGTGTTGTCCGCGGCGCCAGCGAGGATGTCGGCAATCATGTCCATTATGGCATCGTCATCGTCATCGCCGCCCAGCAGGCCGCCCAGCAGGCCGGGCAGTACGTTGTTCTTCAGCAGGTAGCGCAGCAGGAACAGCAGCATGTCGCCCTCGTCGGGGTCGATGTGGAATCCTGTCGCGGCGCCGACAGCTGTCTCCTTTGTGTAACCGGTCAGCATTTGCTGCGTCACCGTTTTGGGCACGGTCTCGGTCACAAAGCCGTAGAACGGCAGCCCGGTAAGGGGATCGGCGTCAATCGCCGGCAGCAGGTCGTCGTTCTCATCGAACAACTCCATCGGCGGGGCGATGAGCACGGGAACCATGACCGCCCCCCAGGGGGTGACATCCGTGGTCACTGCCGTGTCGGATTTAACCGGGTAGGCGTTGGCGGTCGTGGTCGTCCCGCCGGTGAAGACTGGCTCGGCGGAGGGGACCGTCGTCTCTTCCATCACCGGGTCGCCGCTGCCGAATGGCACTTCAATCAAAACCGGCCAGTCGGTGGCTAATATATTCTTCGTCGTCTTGGTCTCGTCCGTCCAGAACAATGGATAGGATCCGGCCATCTCCTGCTCCCAGAACAGCGGGTCGCCGCTGCCGTCAACCTTCTGGTTCAGGAACAGCGGGTCGCCGAATTCGTCAACCTTCTCCTCCCAGAACAGCAGTTCGCCGAATTCGTCCGTCGCCTGCGCCCAATACAGCGGAACGCCGAATTCGTCCTCCGCCTGCACGTCGGGCACCGGGGTGACGCCGTCGCCGGCCATCCTCTGCACCATGGGCACGCTGTCGTCGCGCAGGATCTCCTTGCCCGCGTAATCGCTGCCCACGACAGGGATGTCTTCATACGCCCCGGTCGGAACCGTGACGCTGCCCCACTGCGGCGCATAAGTGACCAGCTCGTTGGGCGGGCGCTTGCTGTTGAACACGTCCATCTCGCCGTACTGCACCATCTCGCCGATCTTCAGGCAGGGCATGCCCGAAGGTACCATGCCGCCCAGCAGGCAGCCGATGCAGCCGTTGGGATTCATCAGGCAGCGGCAGGCGGAGTCCGGATAATTCAGGCAGCTAAAGCACTTGTCGCCGCCCGCCTCCTGATACACGTCGAAGGGCGTGTCAATCAAAGCGTTACCGCACGAAATTTCCTGCAGCTTAAGTGGGTTGTTTCTGACGTTTGCGTGCAGCAGGCTGTTCGCGCCCGGTCTTCTTTCCCACAGGCACCTGGTCATTTCCGGCACATTTACAGTACCCGACATATTCGTTGTGAAGAGGCCGCCACTGAAGCGCATATAGTCGTCGGGCGCGACGGTGAGGTCGATATTCAGCGTTTTCAGCGCTACCACGATCCTGTCGAACATCATGGTGTAGGCCAGGTTGGGCAGAATCCCGAGCAACGAGCCCAACGGGGCCTCCGCCAGGTTGTCGAAATAGCCGAGCAGTGGGTTGAAGATGGCCTCAACCATTTGTATGCCCTCGGTGAAGCCCGCCAGTTGCGTCAGGCTGGGGATCAAGCTATAGAGCCGGACGCCGTTCTTGTCAACCGCGGTGGAACTGGGGGTGATGCCCAGCACGCCCTCGAAGAAGGGCGTCAGAATCTCGGCGTAGCCGTAGACTGCCTCGTTCACCGCGATGGATAAATCCATATCTTGGAAAAATATCTGGCCGCTAAACGTCGCCGCTGCCACATTGATCGTTCCTGCCGCGATGTCGGTGTGCAGGACTTCGAATTCTTTCCCTAAGAACAGGGCCTCCAGCAGCGGGAATATGCCGTCGAACGCGGCGGCCATGGCGGTGTAGAAGCGCTCCTGTTTGGTCATGGTGGAAAGGGGCCCGGTGGTCGGCGGGTTGTCGATGCCCCATTCGAATTTCATGTTGCCCTTGGCCATAATGCCTGTGTTCACGGTCGTCTCGCCATGGACTGCGGAGCCTGTGTTAGTGGTTGTCTCAAGCATGACCGGGGCGCCGGTGTTTTTCGTGGTCTTCGCCGTGTTGGGGCCGTGGGGGACCCAGGACTTGTCAACGTATTCTACCCAGTACAGAGGCTTGCCCTTTTCGTTGGTTTCCTGTATCCACCACAGCGGCTCGCCGTCCGCGTTCTGCTTCTGCCCGATCCACAGCAACTGGCCGTCCCCGTTCGTCTTCTGGTGATAGAGGACGGGATCGTTCCAGACGCCGGTCTTGTAGCCGAACCAGGCGGCCGTGCGTTGCGCGTTAGTGCCGGTTGGCATGCCGTTCTGGGGCAGGGCATTCGCCAGGAATGAGTTCATGCTCGCGTAAGCATTGTATGCGGGCTTGTCGCTGTTGTTCAGGGCTTTCCAGAACAAATCGGGGTACAGCGACCCAATGCTGCTGATTGTATCCAACGCGTTATCGGACGACAGCATCTCGTGCAGGGACTTCGAGATAAAGACGGGCCGATGGTCGATGCCTGTGTTGGTGGCGGTAGCCGGCATGCTGAATGTCACCGAGTTTAGGTCGCTTGGGTTGACGGCGTCGCCGGCAAGCGTTAATACGCAGTTCTTTATCGCTCCATTGTCTGTGCACCTTGTCGCCGGGATCATCGTCGTCCCCTGAATGGGGTCGCCCGACAAGCCATTGGTCTTCTTCTGCAGCTGCTCCTCAAGTCCCTCCAGAACGATGGGATAGAGCTGCCCGACCAGCATGTTGACGGTGGAGTCGGACATGAGGCCCTCGGCCATGCCGCCGACGCAGCCGGGGAGATCCATGCCGACCAGGTCCCGGAAGGCCGGGCTGCCCAGCAGGGCGTCCAGCTTGCTGACCACGCCCTCGAGGTTGGCGTTGGAGACCGCGTAGTCCTCAGTGAGGGCGCGCGCCAGGTCGGGGTAGGGGACGTCGGGGTCCATGCCCAGGCGCACCGGATAGTCGGGCGTCTTCTGGTTGTACTTATCCGTGGCGTACTGTTCGCCCACGAAGTCCAGGTACATCTTAAGGATGCCGCCGTAGGGTATGGTTTCATCCGGGTCGTAGTCGGGGTTGGGAATGAATTCATCCGGATCGTAGTCGGGGTTGGGAATGAATTCGTCCGGGTCGTAGTCGGGGTTGGGAATGAATTCGTCCGGGTCGTAGTCGGGGTTGGGGGTGATGCCGTCCTCCTCGAACTCATCCGGGTCGTAGTTCGGGTTGGGCAGGAATTCAACCGGATCGTAGTCGGGGTTGGGCAGGAATTCATCCGGATCGTAGTCGGGGTTGGGCAGGAATTCATCCGGGTCGTAGTTCGGGTTGGGAACCAGTGTGCTAACATCGCCCATCAGGAGCCGCATGCCGCTCGCCAGTTTCGCCGCCAGGGCGTCGTCCAGCAGCTCCGCGGCCTTCAGGTAGTCATAGATTTTTATGCCGTCGGTCGCCAGGTTCGCGAAGATCCTGCGCAGTTCCACAACGTTTTCGTAGTCGACTACCTCGAATCGCCCGTCGTAGATCTGCAGGGCGTCGTCCACCCAGGCCGTCAGCCGTCCGATCAGTGTGGCGTCCAGCTTGCCGATGGTCCCCTTTGCCTTGTTGGTGAGGACGTCGTCGATCTTCGGCAGGAAGCTCTCGTACATCAGCTGCCAGGAGTTGTAGGTCAGGCTGCCCGGCGCGGGGGGATTGGCGGGCATGGCGTCGTTCATCTTGTCGATGAAGTCGGCTCTCCTGGTCGCGGCCTCGCTGATCAGGTCGATCAACTCGTCCGTGGACCTCTGGGATTGGTCGTTGACCCGTATACGGTTGAACCATATGTACTGGTTGCGCAGCGTATAGGGGGTGCCCGAATCCTCCACGCCTCTGCGCATCTTCTCGTAGGCGAAGCGATTGCGCAGGTCGTATACATAGTCATAGCCGTCGGTGAACACTTCGGCGACCGCCGCCGCCCCGTCGTAATACTCGCTGTTCAGATACGCGCTCAGCCTTGTCACGTAGCTCGCGGTACGGGCGTCATAGGCGATGATCTCGTCGTCCGTAAATCCCGCTTCCGGAATGGTGTCATAATCGCCGCTCCGGTCCGCGAAATAGGCTTCTTTATAAGCTTCGTATTCGTCCCAGGCGGGCTGGTCGGTCGGGTCGGCGGGGATCACGCCCGCATAGGCGGCCAGGTAGGCCCCGTAGGCCGCGTAGTCCTCGTCGATCTCCGCCTTGAGCTCCTGCAGCCCGAAGATGTCCATATACCTGCGCAGCTCACTCTGCGCCGCGACGATGAGATCGAGGTCCAGGTCGTACACATCCGACGTCGCCGCCATGAGCAGCATGGCGGCGGAGAGCTCGAGGATTTTGGCGTAGTGCGTCGCCTGCTCGGCCCAAAGCGCGTCCAGCTCCCCCTGATTCATCGCTTTGTACTCTTGTTTCTCGACGAGCGTGATGAAGCCGAGGCGCTTCATGAAGTAGTCGATGTTCGGCTTTCTGCTCATCAGGGCCTGGGCCTCAAGGCACTCGGCCATGAAGTCCTGCACTTCCTGCACTTTGGTCGCGGTAAAGAAACGGTTGAGGTCGCCTATGGCGAGCCCGCCGGCCGGCCAGGCGGCCCACGCGGTGGTGTTGTTTGCAACACGGGTGTTGAGTTGCGACAGGGTGTAGTCCTCGAACGGGTTGGTAGCCAGTACCCCGCTGGCAATGAAAGCGGTGTTGAACGCGATCAGCCTGTCAACATTCGCGATGGACGAGGTTTGCGCCGGCGTAATCGGATTCTGCGTGGGGAACTTGCGATAGCGGGCGGAGGTGGAGCCAATGGTTTGGCTGCTGTTCGTAAAGCCAACCCTGTACGAGGTCAGAACCGGCTCCGCGGCCTTCAGGGCGAGCACGTCAGCGTAATTCTGCGCCCCCTGAATGGCGGTCAACTCCGACCTGTTCACCTGAACGGTGACCTGGTATGAGGCGGTGTTGTTGTTGCCGGAGGTGTTGTTCGAGCCATCCGGGATGAAGTACCGCTGATCGCTCTTCAGAGTAAGCGTCGCGTTGTCGTTGCCCTTCATGCTGGTGAGCGCGGCCAGCAGGTGAATTTCCTGGCCGCCCGCAGCCCATCCGTACTCATCCACGTAGTAATCCCGCAGGCCCCTGAACAGACCCGACCACCAGGAGAAGGGGAAGAAGTCTGTGGTTCTGCCGGCAGTCGAGCGGTCAAGAAAACCGTTGGCGGGGTCCAGTATTCCCTGGAATGCCTTGACCGCCTCGAGGATGTAGCCCTCGGGGCTGTTGTCGGTGATCACGCCGGCCAGCACCTGGTTGGCGCCAGTGGCGGTCGGGTCTGAGAAACCCGAAAAGGTTGCCGTGTTCATCGCCCCTTCTTGTACGGCGAGTTCAATGGCATCCCCCAGGTCTGTCAGAACGGGTTCGAATACTGTGACATAGTCTCCGTGCGCGATCATCGCGGCGGTCGCCGCGGTTGCGAAGGTTGGGGCTGTGAATGCCGCGCTTATGCAGCCCATCACCATCAAGATTGACAGCAGGGTGCTCAGCGCTTTTCGGAAGGGTCGCTTGCGAGGGGTCTCCATAGAATCCAATCTCCTCTCTGCTTTGGGTTTTGTGTTTTATTTGCTCCTAGAAAAACCCGACAATGCGGGAATTTGGGACATTATCATTGTAATACTATTTTTCGTTCTTGTCAATACTTTCGCATAAAATAATTATTTATTTGTTCACAGATTTCGTTTATTTTATCTGGACAAAGCCCCGCGTCTTATTTGGATAAAGTGTCGGCGGCGCGTATTCCCCAGAAAGTCCCGGCAGCGCGCATTCTTCCCCTTGACACCGGCCCCTTCCGGTGCTACAATAGAGTTGCGCTTTTCCCTTGCTTATAAATACATTATATAAAGGGAGTATATGCATGAAAAGAATCATCCCCCTGTGCCTGTGCGCCGCGATGCTGTTTTGCCTGGCGGCCTGCCGCGGCGTGGCCGAGAAGCCCTTCGATGAACACTACTTCATCCCGCACGAGGCGATTGTCCTGGAGCAGTCGGAGGCCCACGTCATTCTGGAGATCCCGGGCGTCACGCTCAGGCAGGCGGTGGAGTACTACGAGCTGGCCCTGGCATTTGTCGGCTCGGAGCAGATCAGGCTCAACGATACGGACGAGGATTTCTGGGACTACACCGGTACCTACGGCGAGAAGCATGTCGTGAGGATCACGATGCGCGTCATGGAAGGCAAGATCCGCGTCCTGGTCAACTATCTCGATGAGCTGGGGCAGCGCTGACCCGTCGCCTCGCATAGAGAAAAACAAAAAACACCGTGCGTTTGGAATAGCATGGTGTTTTTCCACAGGTGTATTCCGGATAGGGCGCGCTTGAATTTACCAAAACCCGCCATTCCCAAACCCTGCATATCCTTCCAATAAGCAGAAATACTACTTCATGTAACGTCAAACCAAATTTCAAGGTAAGGATGATGGAAACATGAAAGCGACGGGAATTGTGCGGCGCATCGACGACCTGGGCCGCGTGGTCATACCGAAGGAAATCCGCAGGACGATGAGGATACGGGAGGGCGACCCGCTACAGATAACATTGACACAACCGGATTTCTTCTTAATGGCCATGCTGGCGCTGGAGAAACGGTGGTACATAAAATTCACCTGAAATTCACTTTATTCACTTGACAAAAGTGAATATTCACTGTACAATGTGAACAAGCTGAATGAGAGGTGAATGTGATGCTGTACGAAACGGAAAAACTGGAATTCAAAGAGAGCCCCGCAGGGGATATCTACAAAGGCGTCATTGCTTTTGCCAACACGGGCGGCGGGACGATGATCGTCGGGCTAAACGACGAACCGGACATTGATGATGCCTATACCCGAATCACGAACGGGATTCGCGATGCCATCGCGCCCGATGTAACAATGTTCGTGAAGTATACGTTGGAGGATAGCCAGGCGATTCGCATTGAAGTCGGCGAGGGCGCGTTCAAGCCGTATTACCTGAAAGCGAAAGGGCTCAAGCCCTCCGGTGTGTTTATCCGGCAGGGCGCGTCGTCCGTCCCGGCATCCCCAGAGCAGATCCGGCAGATGATCAAAACAGCGGACGGCGACCTGTTTGAGGAACTCCGCTCGCTGGAACAGGAGCTGACCTTCCAAGCCTGTGCCCGTACATTCGCAGAACATGGGACGGCGTTCGGGGAGGACAAATACAACGCGTTGGGGATTCGCGGCCACGTGGCGGGCCAGTATACCAACCTCGGGCTGCTGCTTTCCGACCAGTGCGCCCACACCGTGAAGGCGGCCGTGTTCTCGGATGCGCAAAACACGGTGTTCAGGGACCGAAAGGAGTTCGCGGGCTCGGTCTTCGCGCAGATGGAAGAGACTTTTGCGTATTTGCAGTTGTGCAACCAGAAACGCTCCGTGATCGACGGCCTTGCCCGCGCCGACTACTGGGACTACCCGAAGGACGCTATCCGCGAAGCGCTGCTGAACGCCCTGATCCACAGGGATTACAGCTTCAGCGGCAGCGTGATCATCAACGTAAATGATACATGCATGGAGTTCATCTCCCTGGGCGGGTTGCTGCCGGGGCTGTCCCCTGAAGACATCCGCAACGGTATTTCGCAGCTGCGCAACCGGGGGCTGGCGGAGGTATTCCATCGCCTGAACTACATCGAATCCTACGGCACGGGTATCCGCCGGATTTTTACACTATACAGCGATTGTCCCGTGCGCCCGGAGATTTCTGTCACCCCGAACTCGTTCAAGATAACGCTGCCCAATCGGAACGCGGCGCAGGAAGCAAAAGCCTCTAATGGGCTAACGAAGCAAATGCAAACTGTGCTCGCCTACCTTGCGGAGCATCATGAAATTACAGACGAGGGACTACAAAAATTGCTGGGCATCAAGCGTACCCGCGCGTATAACCTGACGACGCAAATGGCGGACACGGGGTTAATCCGGATTGTCGGGCGCGGTGTCGGGAAGAGGTATGTTCTCGCGGAAACGCAAGCGGACAAATGAGTTTTTTTCATCCATGACTTATAATGAAGAACTTCGCAACGCGGTTTCGTAACGGCGTTGCGAAGTTTTGTTTGGAAAGCCAGCAGTTTCGCAACGGCGTTTGAGTTTCACAACGAGTTTTGAAGCGTTACGAAACTTTCGCAACGCAGGCAGATGCCATTACGAAACTCGCGTTGCGAAAAAAGCTGGACAGCCTTTAACGCATGTGCTATAATTAAATTAGGGGAAAGGATGGTGTGTCTATGGGGAATCAGACTGGTAAATGGGCAGCTTATGTCATCGGTGCCATGTCTGTGATCGGGTTCATAATGCAGGCTCTTTCGGAGCAGAACGATTACGTGAAATATTTAGGCGTAGCGGTTGTGGCGGGCACAATGATCGCGGCGTTCGCACACGGCATAAAAAGCCGCACGGTTGTAAGCCGCAAAACGATGATTAAACGGGGCAGGCAGATTATATTAAGCGCACAAAGTAAAGTCGTGCTGTTCGGGGGCGGGCTCAGCTGGGCGAATGACTATCTGCCTGAATTGAAGAAGGTCAGTGACGATGGGATAGCCATCGAAGTGGTGTATCCCCTGGAGCGATACAACGCATTTTCGGCCGACGCGAAAAAACATTTCAGCCAGCGTTTGGAAGCGCTCAAGCATGTTGGCGCGCAAATTTATTCCGTTCAGCTGGATATGGGTCTACGCTGCATTCTGGTAGACCCGGACAGCGGTCATCGGCCGGATCATATGAAAATTTTGATTGCGAACCATATCAGCAAGCACCATAGTAAATCTGACAAGAACCGGTATCATGCAATGCTCCTATCATACGATAACCCGCGCCAGAAGGATCTTTGCGTATCATATTTATCGCATTACTGCCTGTTGCAGGAAAGCCGCCAAGCTCACAAAGAAAGAGGCGATGGAATTGCCAAAGCCGGTTATCATTGAGATTATGGGCATGCCCAACGCTGGGAAAACCGGCGCGATGAAGGCCCTCATAGCGCGCATCGGCCCGTGCGCCGCGCTGTACGAAGCTGCTGTCCGCTGCCCGATCGAACATAAATTCTCGCCCGCTTTCAACGAATGGACCTTCAGCGAAACGATGCGGCGCGTACTTGAATCACTTGACAGCGGCGATGAACTGATTGTCTGCGAACGCGGCTTTGTCGATACCCTTTGCTGGATGCGCGCTTATTTCAACGATGGCCTGATTTCCCGGGTGCAATACGATGCCGTTGCGCAATACATTGTCAACTGCACGGCCTTTGCGGCGTTGCGGCTTGTGATTGCTTTTACCTGTGAGCCGTCTGTAGCCCTTGCGAGAGAAGGCCCGCGGGCAAGCCCGGGACAGATCGTGAACCTGCCTATATTGTCGAAGTATGGGCGCGCGTTGGATGAAGTGCTGCGTGAGCATGGCGGGCTGTTAACCGATTATACTGTGTTGAATACCACGCATCAGTCTCCGGAAGAAACGGCGCAAGTGCTGATGGCTATTATTGCGGAGCGCATTTAAGAGGAAAGCGTTCGGCATAATCACTAAATTTATTCATGTATTCGGTGAATATTTTTCCGTTCATTTATTTGCATTTCCGGGCATAATGTGGTATAATGCTCATATTATAGGTTTGGGGTCGGTTGCGCCGTGAGCAACTGGAACAGGATGTATTCAGGTGCCAGGAGGGACTATGGTGTGTGCGCGTAATCGGCAAAAGAGAGGTCGTAAAAAATGATGGATAGGTACCGCAGCCAGATTGTATTTGACCGTAGCTCCCGCAAGCGATTGGGGGCTATGGTGTTTGTTTTGCTCAAAGAACGCGGGGAAACGAACCACGTCCTTCCGGCCTTCAGGCGATTTTTCTTTCACACTACTTAAAAAAGACCATATTATGGAGTAATGCACCGCAGTGTGAAAGAAGAGAAAGGAGGTGCCCGGAAGGAGTGGTTCCGAATGGCAGATGTATTGCCATCCAATGATAAGGCTGCTCCGGATGGAGCCGTGAATAATAAAATTGAAAACACGCCCCTCGTTACCCTGCTGCTCGAAAAACTCATCGGGGTAGCGCGGGGTTATTGTATCCGGAGCACCGAGGCCTTCTTCTTGCTAAAGCGCCTCCCGAGACCGGGAGTGGTTGCCGTTTGGGGCGACAATAAAAAGTTGTACGAGGGAAAAGGAGGCGACATTGCCCCGCAGGTACTCAACTGGTTGCTGTTTGCGCTGTGCAACTGTTACGATGAGCAAGAGCGCTTGTGTCTTCAGCGCATGAGCCTAAAAGTTGAATTCGATGAGGACGATGCCACAAAGCGTTATACCGGGCTTGAGCGTGGCATTGAGATAGAGTTGTTTAATATTGAAAACAAAGATGATAAAGAGCTTGCGGATGCTTGGAAGCCGAAGCCGCTGAAAGGCAAACTGAAAAGCATCACCATTGATCCCGAAGATCTTAAAAGTCCCGAGAAACTTCATAGACCTTTTCAATCCATGGAAAGCATGGCTAAAAACCTACGTGAGCATTACAGGGACATGATAGAGCTAGTAAGAAACCCTAGTGAGGCTGAAATTAATGATTTGTTATGGGGAAAGCATGTAGTGCGTCCCAAAGATAAAGATAAAGATGCAATGTTTCTTGCGCTCGACCACCCGCTTGTCCAGTATAATCTGTACTGCGCTTTTGAGCTTGTGAGCCGTTACGCTGGTTGGGATTTAAAATTTTTCTGCAGCGGTTGGAATGACTTTTGGATCGGGAACCGTCCCCATAAGTATCGGCAGAAAGATCAAGATGCCGATAATCACCATTGGAGCGGCTTGAAAAACAGCCCTTCTCTTGAGAATTATTTCAACTACCTCGACCCAAGCGACCTTCTTATGCTGTTGTTTGATCGTGTGGTTGGCGACTGCATCCATCGTAACTTTCTTTTTCCGCATCGCAGCGGCAGGCAGGAAATCCTGCTGCGCGGCGCAACGATTGAAGAAATAAAGTCGCAACCCTCGTTTTGCCTCATGGTTGGAAAACCATTTGAGGAAAAGGGTGTCGCCAAAGGAATCTTCAGCCGCAGGCACATTTCCCTGATTCGTCTGGCCGAAAAAATTATGCAAATGTATATAAAAGGTGAGAGGAAGCCAATTCGGGTTGTCATTATGGGCGATGTCGCTGAGTATGACAAAGAACAGTTGAAGAAGTTAATTTATGCTCCGAATACATGGCGCGTTCCGATTGATGAAGTTCTTGACGAGACGCGCATCGCAATCAAATACTACCCCGACGACCCCAAGGACGATAAGTCTGTTAGGTCAATTTATGATGAAAAGATTTATAAAGAATGCCACCTTGTGTTTATACTCGACTGCGATGAGTTGTATGAAGACCAACCCATTTCGCGCGAGGAGAAGTTCAGTTACCTACGCGCACACTCTTGCGAGGAATTCTATGCCAAGGGTTGTTTAAGCAACGGCTATGCCGATGGAATACATCCCGAAACCACAATGTTCCATCAGGCTTGGCAGTATCTGGATTCCTATAACGAAAGCGACAAAGATACCTGTTACAAGCGCAGCCTCAGCCTCAACCGTTTGCGCCATCTGCGTCGTACACTCAACGGCAGTTCGGCGGAAATTTATATTTACGCCTCTGACGCGCCGGACGACAGCAACCTTGCCCTATACCGCGAAGATGGTCTGCGTGTTTGCAGGCGGGAGTCCTTCGGAGGCAGCTCGGTTACCGTTATGCTCGTTGCCAATATGCCAGGCAGCACCCTTCCGAAAGAAAAAGCGAAGTGCGAGGTTACCATTCCTCTATGGCAATTGTTTAAATCATTCGATTCGTACTTCAGCAAATGGATTGGAGAAGCACAGCTGCCCCGCTACAGCATTATTGATGGAAGCTTAACTGCTAAAGAAGCGCGGCAAAAGGCACTGCCGGAGCTGCTGCTAGATGAAAAGAAACCGGAAAAATTGGATATCGCAGCATGTGCCGAAATGCTCAAGCAGGTGAAGCTTGCCCTGAACTACGAAGGGTTAATCAGAAAAAAAGAAATTCAATACTACTTTCAATTTAGCAAAGATATTATTGATGAAAAAGATAAGAATAAAGGCAAGAATCCACGAGACCGCTTGCGCTTGGAATGCTTTTTGAGGAAGATGGCGGCGGATTTCTTCCAATGGCTGCAACGGGAAGGGCTACCCCGCGAAAATCATGCGCTGACAATCGCATTGAGCAACCAGTGCAGGCGTGTGCTGCACAACTGCCTGCTCGGCAACACGAAAAGTATGGAGGATATGTTCTTCTTCCATGCCATTGACTCCGGTGGGTGGTATGTCAACGGCCTGCAATGGGTATATAGCGAAAGCCGGGAGCGCAAATATGAGGCACGCCTGAAACACCTAGCTTGCACTGATGATATGATTCCGCCAAATTATATCGACCGCTTCTACTGCGCGCAGCTTATGCGCGCAATGGACGCGCCGGATTTCACCTTGGGCAATGAAACTTTCGTGGAAAGAATTCCCATTGATGTAAACGAAGCCGCCAAGGCTATCCACCGCGTTTGCGGAGACTTGGGTTATACTTTTTCCCCCATGTACACTGTCAGCAGGCGTTATATAAAATAATAACAAAGAATATCCGGGCATTGCTCGGATTTCTTTGTATGCACACAAGCCCATAATTTGCCAGAAAAGGAGTGAAATATTGGAATCCTTTGAGGACAAGCTTAAAGCGATAAATGCAGCTAAGGACAAGGCAGAAAAAGCATTTCATGCGGCAGGCAGCTTTCCGACTGATTCCCAGCCTTGGGATACAGCGCTTACGGCTGTGCAAGCATATGTTTGCAAGGCATATGAGTGCTATGGCTGCTATTGGGATATTTCTGACGAAAATTTGCGAAATGCCTATGTGGCAGCACAGAAGAATCAGTATGAGTTAAGCGAATTGCTTGACAAGACGCGCAGTTATTTATCCGAAACGGTAAGGAATAATCATGCTAACGCAAATGCAGAAAAATACGAGGCAGCAGTAATATTATGTAATGCCATTGCAACCATCTATGAGCAAGGCACTACAGGGGCGGCTCCAAGAGGTTTTTTAGAGGATGTATTCAGGAGTTATCTGTCAAAAGGCGAGGAAGAGACAAAAATAGTTCGGCAAGTGGCAGAGGGGGCCTATGATAAAGCCAAAAACACTGAAGATTTTTTCTCTTGGCGCGAAGCTAGAGGTGCTGCACAAAAATACCATGATAAAGCACGAGATTGGGATTATTCGCAAAACTCGGATAAATCGAAAAATTCGCACCCCGAATCCAATAAAGAACACAAAGCAGCGGATTTGTTTCACGTAGACGTGAGAGCTAGGGCTTTGTGGCATATGAGCGGCTATAATGAGGACGGAACCAGCGATTCTGGCCGTCTTATTTCGGATTTGGAAGAAGGCGTTTCGCCTCGTACCAGTGCAATTAAGGCCATCGAGGATTATTTCAATGAGGCAGTACGCCAATCCTCTGACGAGAAAGAGCGTGATGCATTTAGTTTGCTAGGAAAGGCTAAAGCTAAACTTCAAGATTTGAAGCTTAAAAAAGGAAATCTGAGTGTATATGCCAATCCTGCGCAAGAAGCTGTTGATGAGTTTTCAAAAACGCTAACAAATAATGACAAAGCAATCGCGTTGCTACACATAAAAGCGTATTACGCCTACGTGAAAGAAAAAGGAATAACTTTAGATGAAACCTCCACTTTAAATGGAACAATCCCAACACCAGAACAACTTTGGAATCAAGTTAACGGCAACGGCGTTACAGGAGAGGAGGTTAGCGCATGAATTGGCTTGAAGCTGCATATAAAACCGAAACTGCCCGTGTCACCGCCGTAAAGGCCTTGCGCAAGGCCGAGCGTAGCAGTGCCAAACGCGAGGCGAACGAGTGCCTTTGGCGGAAAGCGAAAACAGCAGCGGACAATTACGAGATAGCCGCCAATAGATGGAAGGATGAAGCTAAGAGTTTTGAAAAAAGCGACCCCCTATATTACCAGGCTGCTCGTGAAGCCGAATACGCCGAAGGTTATACCGAGAAAATTAAAAAATTGTACGACGAGCTTGTGAAGAAAGGCGACAAGTATAAAACTAAGCGCCGCATTCATCTCATGCACTCAAGCAAGGGCGGCTGCGGCAAAAGCTTCAATTCCATTACCTATGCCATGTATCTTTCGCAGAAATATGCCTATGGGGAAACAGACGGGGAGCCGCGCGAAGGCTTTACGGAGGACAACAACCGCGTGCTGCTCATCGACTGCGACTTTCGCGGCGCAGGCGTGGAAACGCAGTTTCTTAATACATTTAACTTGCCAATATATGAGCTTGAGGAAGGCAGGGAAACCTATTGCGGGACATACGAGGAACTGCGTTCTCCGCGTCCTATGGAGTCGCGCGGGCCAGGCAATATGCCTGCCTATCTACATGAAGATGAAAAGCAAAGACTCGTTACAGATGGGCGGTTTTTGTGTGTAAAAAAAGCACCGGAATACTTCAACCGCTGCATGATGCGCAACGACACCCCTTCCATCAACGCCTGCATCAGCCAAATGCGCATGTACCGCAAATTATCGGATGAATATAAATTGCTTGCTGCGCACACAAATTTGGAAGAAAAACGTGAACTTCGCATCGGCTTTGATGTGATGTTTTCAGATAGCAGCCCCGACGCAAAGCGAGCATTTTTGGCCAATTCCAGTCGGGTAGATGGTTCTATTGTCAATTGCTCGTATTTCAAACGCAGTTTTAAGGAGATGATGAAGCAATTGAAAGACGAGCGTCCTAACTATACGGATATCATTATCGATATGAGTCCTGGCACGGATGAATATGTAGACTGCATCATAGATGCTGTTTTACACGAAGACTTCGCGCAAGACGACCACGTGGTGCTGCACGCCATCACAACCTCCGACATCGCGCATATGAAGGCAATGGAGGAATACCTCGTCAATATCATCGCCAATCGCAGCCAACGTTTTTTTGACTTCGGCGAAATCCGTCTAATCATCAATGAAATCCGTCGGTATTATTGGGATGGCAAGCACGACGTGATTACCCCGGGTGGCAGCAGAACAAAGCATGGTGATCCAGGCGGTCGGAAGGGGATTGCAAACGCGGAAACAATTGCAAAAGACATCATAACACGCATAAATGCGAGAATGAATAAGCCCTTCGGTTGGATTGAAGTGTATTCGCGGTTGTTTCTGGAGGAATATCGCTTCGATAATCTCAACGTAGATATACCTAAAGGCGAGTCAAAAAAAAGCTACAAGCATCCCATTACAGAAACACTATTGGCTTTGTTTGAGCAATGCGACCCGAACCGCGAGTTAGAACTGCGGCACGGTAGCGGAGCCGAACGCGTGCGGCGCTTCGATCTGCCGCTGTTGTTCTGGCCTTTGAACGATCAGGGATGCACAATAGATCCAAACGCTCCGCTGGAAGCGATTTCATAGAGGGAGAGGTCGCATGAGTAAAGATAGATATTTGCCTTACTTCACCTTTGCGGACGAAGAGATGTTGGCGTACCTTGAACACCTCAACCCGCTCGAACTCAAATATAATTTGCGTATATCTGACCAAAATGATCCGCTGCTTGATAACAAAGCGGCTTTACTGGCCCGCCTGAACCGGCTTGAGGAAACCTATGCCCCAGTTGGTGACCGAGATGACGATGCGGACAAAAACCACAAAATGTTGCAGTTGGTGTATGGCGAGGCCGAGCCCATTGACCAGTTTGTGGAGATCGTGCATCTTGTACGCAATAAACTGTTAACTAGACTGACTAGTGCTGAGGGCCTATCCAACCTATTTAACTGTAAATATTTTGGCTACGAATGGTTTTTGCACACGGAACTTGACGACAGGAAGCTATTGCAAAAGTATACGCGCGATCATTTTATTCATCAGGTAAAAGATGCATATTCCATGTTGCGGTTGCTCAAGGAGCTTCCCGATCTTTCTAGCCGATTACTGGAAGATTTCATGGATTCGCCGGTGCATGTCAACGCTTACCTGTACAAACAGGCCGCCATAACTGCGCAGCGTCTGAAAGATAAAAAAGAATGGTATGACTGTTATCTGCGTCTGGCTGCAATCCGCCTGCTGGAAGGTTGGCCAAAACAAAAATGCGGCTATGAAAAAAAATCATGCTTCAAAAAAGCTGTCGATGCGGTGATAACTTCATTAATGAAATCCATGGAGCCAAAGGAGCCATATAAAGCAAAGTTTTGTCTGATAAATGAGCAGCTTGATCAGCAGATCAAAAAAGAACTCCTGCACAACATGATGATTGCCTCTGTTGTGATGGCAGGGCTGTTTCACGACATCGGCTACCCCATCCGCTACGCTATGGATCACCGCGATGACTTGGCCGACATGATTCCCACTGCTCACTTTTTTATTGAGAGCATTGAACATTTCCCGCAAATCAATGGCCTGCTTGCCAACAGTCTGCTATTTAAAACCGTTGAGCACAAAGTCATTAAAAGCGCATTGTGTGACAGAGTGCACGGAGCGCTTTCCGCTGTTGCATTCCTACTGTATTTCTACGAAAGCGGCGCAATTCAAAGCATGGACGCCATGGATCGAGCCGCCATTGAAGTGGCGGGCCTTTCTATTTTCGACCACACCTTAAACTATGCGCTGCTTGACGACAAAAAGTCTGACTACCGCTACTATCGCAGTGTGTTTATGCGCAACCCCATGTCGTACCTGCTGCGCTTTGTGGACGACATCCAGGAATGGGGACGGGTATACTTCAACATCGAGACCAACCGAAGCCTGCGTATCTGTAAGAATTGCCGACAGCCCATTGTGGAAAGCACGCTTTCTCCGCTGAGCGCCGACCCAAAACATAGCTCACGCTTTGCCCGCCCAGAGGAGGAACCAAAAAAAACGTTAGAAGATATCTGGGCCCGTGGCAGCGATGAGAAGCGGCACCGCGGTCTTTCAAACCGCATGTATCTTTGCGGTTGCCCTCTCGATAAACCCGAACGATTAAATTATCCTTGGGAAATACATAAATACGAGCTGTCCTTGGCTCGCCTTTGGGAGTTCAAGCAGGAATGCGCAGAAAAAGGTAAATTCCCGCCTGACAACAGCTTTGCTTTGTTGCCGGATGTCGATTACCGTAAAATTAACCACATGAAGCCCTGCCTGCGTATTCGCTTTCACCGCGTGAAGTCAAAGCTGACCAGCGACTATGCGCACGACCCGGCCAACCTGCTATTTTTGCCCAACTACACAGATGACCTGACGGATACCGCGCCTGAATGGGCCAAGTCTGGCGCACTTAACGAAGAAGATTTATCCGACCGATTGCTGCTGCACATCGACTACGACCCCTTCAAGGCGCTGCAAATGACGATGATTCAGCCTGAATTTTCAAAATACCGTAGCGATGATCTCAACAAGCTGCGCAAACTGCTTTATAACCAACAGCACTTTGCCTCCGTTGCTATTTATGCGAGCACAAGCAACAATCCGCTGATCCTCAAAGTCCATATTCTTGAAAATTTTCTCAACGACTGGTACGCCCGCTACGCTAAAGCGGAACGCCTGTGGGTAATGTTTAATGGTGCGGAATATGATTTCAGCAGATCAATACTGTTGGGGTTTATAGGTCAAAAAAGCAACAAAATTCACGCAATCGAAGGCCTTGTAGAGGCTCTGTGGGAAATCTACGATGACGTGCGGGAAAAGCTGATTTCCCCGCCGCCGCTGAACAAAAAACGCACGCCGCGCGATGTGCTGTGCCTACGTATCTTCATGTTGCTAAGCGAAAACCCACGCTGGAGTATTGACGAAATTGAGGGCACGCCCAGGGGACTGACCGCAGAAAAGAAAATAGACCATGTGCAAGCTATGCAGGATGAGCTTGCCGGAAATCCAAGTTACATAAACGTTCCGTCCAACAAAGCCGACCGCGAGTACTGGGAGCTGTATGGCCGGCTGACTGCCGTGCGTTATGAGCCGTCGAGAATCATTTTGGGTAAAGATAGTCTCTTCGCTAATCTGTTGCAGATAGGCTATGCTATGCGTTATCACTTCAGCAGGGCGCAGGATATTCCAGTACAAGAAAAGGCTAACTTGTGGATCGAGGATTTTAAACATTTGCGTGATACAATCGCAAAGCAAACAGCAGGCGACAGCAACGAAGAGCATTTGAAAGCGCGCTTGGACTTTTACGCACAGCTGCTGTATGAATCTAAGCGGCTAAACGCAATGGGCCAAATGCCAAAGCCTGACGACGATGAAATCCGGAGGTTCAAAGACGAAAAGCTTGCGGCGAACTTTGCAAACAACGCGCTGTTCGGCGACACCCTGCAAATATTGCTGAAGGATTTCTTCAAGCAGGAATGCGCGCAACCGCGCTATATCCGCTGCCTGAAAATGCAGGAGCAATACCCCGAAAGCTATTCCAAAACCTACGAAATAAAAGAGCCGCTCATCAATGCGGTGAAGTATTATTACAAAAGCGAAAATTATGTTAGCCGGAAAATATGTGGCGACATGCTGGATGCACATGCGGACATGTATATGTTCTATTGCATTTCAAATAGTTGACTTCGACTTTAGTTTTCTTTCAACCACGCCTCAAACTCTTCCAGCCCAATCTCCCCGGCCATGACCTTGTCCCGATACGCCCTTGCCTCTTCCCCCCAAACGACAAACTGCTCCTTTGTCATGCGCTTTGCCTTGATCCGGGCGAAGCGTGTTTTGTATGCCCGCTGGTACAACTGCATAGCCGGATACTCCTCCAGCCTAGCACGGAACATACTCACCGCACCGATCTCCTTGCAGGTTTTGCCGTCCTGGAAAAGGCGTTCACAATACTCCGCATTGCCGTGGACATAGGACGGGAAGTAGCGCCCGCAGCAGCGACAGGTCTTGAATGTGACCTCGCGGCGGACAATCTCGCTGAGGAAGAAGCACACGAGGTCCTGCACTCTGCCGGGGCGCAGCACGTCAGTGAATACGTTGTCATTGACGCGTTCCAGCTTCACCGGTACCGGCACGAATTCGAACCGGTCGATGTCGCGCAAGTCC
>Ga0123353_10001185_pt1 | contig 31881 bp, 29 predicted proteins | sample TergutLab28metaG_3_FD_92763 | JGI IMG/M metagenome (GOLD analysis project Ga0123353, IMG submission 92763) | Labiotermes labralis P3 segment gut microbial communities from Petit-Saut dam, French Guiana - Lab288 P3 | ecosystem: Host-associated > Arthropoda: Insects > Digestive system > Gut ... | reverse complement strand
CGGGGCAGTACAACCCCGGCGCGATCTCATTGTGGCGAGGATCGAAAGACGGATTCCTGCCGCGGCAGTTCGTCGACCAGGAAGGCTTTATAAACAGCACTACGGGTTATAGCGGCAGCGGCCCGACCAATCCTACTGCCAACGCCTATTGGAACTACACCTCAGCTGACTTTGCCGATTTCAACGGCGACGGTCTGCTCGACCTTTTCGTGGGCGGAACAGGCGGCCCGCGCGTGGCGCTCAACATCGGCACGAAAGAGAACCCGAAGTTCGGCTTGCGCACGCCTCTCCTGCATATAGACGGCACACCACTCAGGGCAAACACCCGCCCGCGGGACGACGGCAGGCCGGAGAGCTATCCCAATGTCAGTAAGTCATACCTCCATCCGATAGATTGGGACGGCGACGGGGTGCTTGATATCCTGATGACACACGAATACGACCAACCGGGCCATTATGCTATCGAGTTTTTCCGAGGTGTGCAAACGCCCGACGGGTTGCGTTTCGAGAAGCCCGTGCCGCTGTTCACCACTGCCGACGGCAGCAAGGCGCTGCCCGGCTGTCAGCCGATGATCGCCATCGCGGACTTGACCGGCAACGGGGTTATGGACATCGTTATCGGTCTCTCGATCCCCACTATCAACGGATATGAAGCAGTTCCCGAAGTGGCTTGGGAGTGGCATAGGGATCTGGGAATAAGTATGCCCGGCAAGGATACGGGTAGGCAAATCAAATGGGACGGCGGCATCGAGGGCGCTATCAGGAGGATCGAGGAGAACCCCGCGATGAGGCGCTCTTATCTGGGCAGATTGGAAGATTACAAATACCTCACAATGCGCCATCGAGGCTACGTTTTCGTGATGTACGGGGCACATAATACGGAAAAAGCCGTGGCTGCCGTTGAGGAAGAGACAACAAACTTGACCCTGCATGTCCCGCGAGGGATGAATTACAATTTTATACTGGAAGATGGTACGCAGGTCTGCTTGGATGGCGATTCGAAACTGCACTTTCCTACCGTATTCGGCAAAACCGAAAGGCGTGTCATACTCGAAGGCGAAGGGTATTTCGATGTCAAGTCCGACTCGGAGCGACCGTTTATCGTAGAAACGGCTAATTCCGAAAAAGTACAGGTTACCGGTGCGTCGTTTGTCATCGCGGCTAACAGCGGCAGCGAAAAAGAAGAGGAAGAGGAACAGAGCGGTCCTGTAAGTTTCAGGATCAGGCTTCCCAATGAGGTCACAGCGGGCAGGGAATATGTTGCCATGGTGACCATCTTGTTCCAGGAAGGTTGGCACGGGTACTCGGACACTCCGGGCAACAGAGCGATGGGATTCATTCCCACCCAAGTCGAATTCATTTTCCCCGAAGGGACTGAAACGGGTGTGCTGTCCTGTTCGAGCAACAGCATGATATATGAAGACTCTGTCAGTTTCACTCAAAAGTTCACCGCCCCTCAAAAAGATGGCGCACTGCCCGTTACAATAAAAATCCAATATCAGGTTTGTGACGAGAGTATGTGCCTGCCTCCCGAAGAACACACTGTTGAAAGAATCATACCGGTGAGAAATAGGATGTAGGGGTTATCTTGCTTCAAACCTCATTTCAAAAACGGATTCCGCTGATTATCAGCGGAATCCGTTTTTGCTTTGGCATTTCTGCCCTATATTATTTGTCCGAGGATCTCCTGACTCGAAAGTGTATCTCCGGTAAAAGCCTTGATTGATTTATATTATTTTGGCAGTATAATATTACAAAATGCGGATACCGTGCGGACATAGGAGAAAAGCAAAAGACGCTTAATAGCTGAATACCATGCAATTAAGCGTCTTTTACTGGTGCCCAGGACGAGACTCGAACTCACACACCGTAACCGGCACTACCCCCTCAAAGTAGCGTGTCTACCAATTCCACCACCTGGGCAAATTCCATCATTTGCGGACACAAAGGTAAGAAAATTTTCTATGTTCGCCGTTTTTTGCCGATATTTTTGCCTTGAAAAATCATTGCCGCGAAATATGTATTTCGGCGCATTATTCTTTGCCTCTTAACTCTTGCCACTTCACCGCGTCGGCTTCGGCACGACGCAGATACTCGGCTTTTTTCGCGGGGTCTTCTTCCGCTATAAACATGGCTCGATAGGTAAAGGCTCGGTTATAATAAGCCTCGGTATTTGTCGGGTCTGATTCGATAACCGTATTGAAGTCCATTATTGCATTATCGAAATCGCCTTTCTCTCTGAGTGCAATTCCTCTGTTAATATAAATGCTAAAATAAGCCGCGTCGGTTTTCGGGCTTAATTCGATCGCTTTGTTGAAGTCAGCTATTGCATTATCGAACTCGCCTATGCCTCCAAATGCGACTCCTCTGTTACCAAAAGCCTCGACATTTGTCAAATCTGACTCGATAACTCTACTGAAATCCATTATCGCATTGTCGAACATGCCCGTCTGTAAAAATGCGAGTCCTCTGCCGGCGTAAGCTCTAATAATATTAGATTCGGGATTATAAGTTCTGGAAATATGCGTTCCAGAAAAATCAGCTCTGGCAATATCAATATCAACTCTTCCGGGAGGAATATCAGTTCTGGGACGAGCTCCAGCATAAGCAGTTCCGAAATCAATAGCTTCTGTCGTAGTCATAGTTCTGGTAGCAGTACCGGTAAACAACTGCCTTTCGGCCGGAATATCAGTTCTGAAAGCAACAGCCGACTCAAGTCTAATAACTCTACTGAACAATTCGATTTGTTTATCGAGATCTTTTTCGTTTAGAGCTTCGGCAAATAATCTATTCGATTCCTCAAGTAATCTACTTGACCGGAGCGCATGGTTTGAGTTCGATTGGGACGCACGGTTCGAACTCGATTTGCTCGCATGATTCGAGCACGATGGTGCTGTCATGCCTAAAGCGAGCATAACAAGCACGGCGAATATCAGTCTGATTTTTTTCATGGTACGACCAAGTTTATGATTAAGTGCCCTCTTATTTAGTAGTCTTTTTTACTGCGGCGGCGGGTTTCGTCGCCTCTTTTTTCACGGCAGGCGATTTTGCCACAGCAGGCTTCGCAGACGCTGCCTTCTTAGCCGCCGGGCGGCGCGCTATCTTAGGCTCGTGGATTTTGATGAATTCGTCGGCCTCGCGCGAGTCGGCCACGCTGACCGGCGCAACCTCCGCTCCGGAGTTTATCTTCTTGATAAACAATTCGATAGCCTTTGCCATCGAAGGTGCTTCGGACGTCGGAGCTTTCACGTTCACGGTAAGCCCGGCATCGATCGCTGCGCGCGTCGTGCCGTCGCCGAACGTCGCAATGAGCGGCAGCCCCGTTGTTCCGAACTCCGCCGTCAGCGCCGATATTTCCGCCGGACTGAACACAGCAACCATATCATAAGCCTTGACATTCAGCTCTTTAAGGTCGGCGCTCACCGTATGCGACAGGATCACCTTGTCGAACCGCAGCTTCAATTTCGCCAACGTATCGGGTATTTCGGGGCTATACGGCTCGGACAGAATGAGCAGAAAACGTTCGTTCTTATGCTTCATTATCAGCTCCATAAAGCCTGAGAAAGAACCGTTCGCAAAGAAAATCTTGCGCGTGCGGTATATGATATATTTCTGCATATAGAGCGCCGTAGCCTCCGTATTGCAGATATATTTCATGGTTTCGGGCACGGTAACACGCGCCTCTTCACAGATGCGGAAGAAGTGGTCGATCGTAGCGCGGCTGGTGAAGATCACTGCCGAATGGGCGAGAATCTCGACTCTCTGGGCGCGAAATTCTTTGAGTGTCACACCCTCCACACGAATCAGCGGACGGTAGTCCACCTTCACGCCGAAGCGGGTGTGAATCTCGTAGTATGGTGATTTTTCCGCGATTGCCGGTGTCGGCTGCGACACCAGTATCTTGCTGATTTTCAAGGCGATAAAGATTTTTAGTAATTACCAAAAACTCTCCCCGCCGCGATCACCAAGAAGCTCACGGGGAGAATTTCGACGGCACAAAGGTACAAAAACCAAAGCGAAATAGAAAATCCTTGTCGCACAAAGAACATCAGCGTCCTTGTGGTCAGCAATATAGCGGCGGCGGCAATGATCGCAGCGACGGCAAAACCCAATACGCGGGCCGCCTCGCCGCCGGACAGCGCAAAGAGCAGAAATACGGGTAACAGTGCGACCGTTCCTATCGCGGTAACGATCTTGCGAAGATAAAAAAGCCGCGCCACAAACTTCTGTGAGCGCGTGAGACCGCCCGTTATTTTCAGTAATAAATAGCGAAATCCCCACAATGCCGCTACGACCGCCGTCATGCCGGCAATCGCCGCAACCGCCTGCCGGTCATCTAATGGCGGCAGGCGGTCGAGAGCTGACATATCCACGAATTTCAGAACGGCAAGCGCTGTCACTGCGATTCCCAGCACGAGGGTCTGCGTCAGAAACCTTGTAAATATCTTGCCTTGCTCGCCCAGCATCCGTTCTGTCGTCGCCCGTCCCCGAAAAATCCCGAACAACCACAACACATAATTCCGATAAAAATGCACCATCAGACAAAACGCCACGAAACATCCCAGCACAGCCAAACTATAATAAATATTGCCTGTCATGTTTTCTGTTTTTGTGTTCTTGCGTTTTGTATCTCTATCTACTGTCATCCGGCAGGCTGGAAATCACACTGCGTGTGCCCGGCAGGCCGGAAATCACGCGCGCGTGTATCCATTCTTTGAACTGCCGCCCGCGCTCTTCGTAATTCTTGAACAGGTCGAAGCTGGCGCAGGCGGGCGAAAGCAGCACCGTATCGCCCGCCCGCGCCGTCTCGAAAGCCGCGCGCATAGCCTCCGGCAAAGAATGCGTATCGATAATTTCGGGCACTATTCCGCTGAAAGCATCGATCAGTTTGCGGTTATCCACACCCATGCAAACGAGCGTTTTTACGCGCCCGACGGCCAATGCCCGCAGCAACGAATAGTCGTTGCCTTTGTCCGTTCCGCCGGCAATCCATATCACCGGACGGCTCGTAACGCTCCCCAGAGCATAGCGCACCGCGTCGACATTCGTAGCCTTCGAATCGTTTATCCACTCCACGCCACCCGTCTCGCAGACCCGCTCCATGCGATGCTCCACGCTTTCGAACGCGGCGAGCGTCGCCCGTATAGATTCATCGGGAACACCCGCCGCCATTGCGGCCATCGTCGCAGCCATCGCGTTATAGATGTTATGGTCGCCACGAATTTTCATCTCACCGACGGGCATCGAGAACCGCCTCTCACCGACCCGCACGACAAATTTGCCGCCGTGCACATCGCCGAGCGAGAACGGCAGCAGGTGCATCGGAAGTTTGCGCCCCGCGAGTTGCTCGCGGATCACAGGGTCGTCGTCCGAAAATATAAAAAAGTCTTCGGCACATTGATTGCGGACGATGCCCATTTTGCTCGCCGCATACCGCGCCATGTCGTAGTCATAACGGTCGAGATGGTCGGGCGTGATGTTGAGCAGCGCGGCGATGTCGGCACGGAAATCGCGCATCCCGTCGAGCTGAAAACTGCTGAGTTCCAGCACATACCAGTCGTGCCGCGCGCTCGCCACTTCGAGAGCGAAACTCCGCCCTATATTCCCGCTGAGGCACACGTCATACCCCGCATCGGCGAGCAGGCGCCAGGCAAGCGTCGCGGTCGTGGTTTTGCCGTTCGAGCCGGTAATGCAGATCGTCCGCGCATCGCCCATATATCGCCCCGCAAACTCTATTTCCGAGATCACGGGAATCCCGCGCTCCGCAAGCTCGCGAACGAGCGGCGCGGTATCGGGAATGCCCGGACTTTTAATTGCCTCGTCGGCATCGGTCAGTTTATCGAACGTGTGCCCGCCCTCCTCGAACGGGATTCCCCGCTCGCGCAGTCCCGCGCGGTATATCTCTTCTATCGCGCTATTATCGGTCACAAAGACCTCATAACCCTGCTTCTGCGCAAGCACTGCCGCCCCGAACCCGCTCTCGCCTCCGCCTATGACAACTATTTTTTTCATGACTTCAAAATCATCAAATTATATGCAACGGCCGCGAGGATAGTTAAAACATACAGTATCCCGGCCGCCAGATTGGTATGGCGCGAGAAATAGCCTGCTGCAACGACCGAAAGCGGCAGTGCGAGCAACGGCACGTCGGCTGTCGAGGCACACGGCAATAACAGTCCGCCGACCCCGACGAACATGAACAATGCCATATAAACATATATGCGCAACGCACGCGTACGGATACGCCGCGCTTCAAGCACATACGCCCCCAGAGACAGCACTACTGCCGCCGCCATAAAAACCACAAGCGCAACAACCGCGACCTCCGTCGGCGAAGTGAGCGAGACCGTAGGAAATCCGCCACCGGCGGACACGGGTGTGAAAAGACTCTCGCCAAGCGCGGTAAAATACGCTCCGAACGCCTGCACGCCGAATGCCCACATTATGTACGAATATGTCGCAGCGGGTAGTGCAAGTCCGACGATCGCGACGAGCGTCTCACGCCATCCGCGTATGTAAACCGCCATCGCGAGCGGCACTAACAGTGCATAAACCGCCGCCGGAGCATGCAACAGCGGTGCTATTCCCAGCAGCATCGCCCCCTGAAATGACTTCGACATACGCGCCGAACGCCGAAACGCCGACGCAAAACTTTCCGAAGCCTTAGCTGCCAAATACGTTGCCAGAACGACGGACACACTACCGAGCGTCGCGAAAATTCCGTACCCCGCTATGACAAAAAAAATCAGAAAAACATACGTCCGAGCCGGGAAAACGAGGTTGCGCGAGATAAGGCGCGTCAGAACTAACGCCGTAAGAAATATAAGTATGACGGTCACGGCCGACCCAGCATACGGGCGCATCGCAAACCATGGGCCGATCGCACTGCCAAACGGAGCGGCGCCCGACACGACCGCCACCTTCTCCACCGCCAGATGCCGCCACACGAACAGCGACAGCAACAGAGAGAACAACATCATCGTCGCGCCTAACGGCTGCCGTGTGATCCCGTTTTTCATGTTGGTATTGTCACGACAAACATAGAACAGAATGTTATTCCGAGCGTTTCGGAGAACCGATATGGGCTTTCGCAAAATATGCGAAAGCCCGCGTCACACCACAGCCCCACGCGGCGGGATGCTATTTCTTCACTGCGCTCAGGCATCCCACCGCCGACGGCGTGCCGCACGTGCGCATGTGTTATGCCTCGACTTCCATTTCTACCAAATCCTGCCCGATATCGCAGCGATAATACATGTCGGCGAACCCGACGCTCCCGACAGCCTCATAGCTGCGCGTAATAGCCTGATCCAGTGTCTCGCCCAGAGCCGTTACGGCCAGCACGCGCCCGCCGTTGGTCACCGCGCGCCCTGCCTCGCTGCGAGTTCCGGCGTGGAAAACGATCACGTCGGGGTATTCTGCATCGTCCGGAATAGAGATCACGTCGCCTTTGCGGTATTCATTAGGGTATCCGCCGGCAGCGCACACCACCGTCACTGCCGTGCGCGGCGAGATGCGCAGTTCGTAATTATCGAGCGTACCGAACGCCATGCCCTCGAACATTCCGATGATGTCCGACTCGATGAGCGGCACGACGGCTTCGGTCTCAGGATCGCCCAGCCGCACGTTGTACTCGATTACGTACGGGTCGCCGCCGACGTTCATCAAACCGATGAATATAAAGCCGTGATATATCATCCCTTCCTCGGCAATGCCGCGCACGGTCGGTTCGATGATTCGCCGGCGAACCTTCGCCATGAACGCCTCGTCGGCGAACCCAACGGGCGACACCGCCCCCATACCGCCCGTATTCGGCCCCGTGTCTCCCGCGCCCACACGCTTGTAGTCCTTCGCCACAGGCAGGATTTTATAATTCCGTCCGTCCGTCGCTACGAACACCGAGCACTCCACGCCGTGCAGAAATTCTTCGATCACGACTGTCGCCCCCGCCGCGCCGAACCTCCCGTCGAACATCGCGCGCAACTCCGCCTTCGCCTCGCACGCCGTCGGAGCAATAACCACGCCCTTACCCGCCGCAAGTCCATCGGCTTTAAGCACATACGGCGCGCGGAGGCTGTCGATGAACGCTGCCGCCTCTTGGAGCGAGTTGACCGTAAAGCTCCGATACCGAGCCGTCGGGATCGCGTGCCGCCCCATAAAAGCCTTGGCGAAAGCCTTGCTCCCTTCCAGCCTCGCGGCATCCGCCAACGGCCCTATAACCGCCGTGTGGCGCACCTGCTCATCGTTCCTGATGTAGTCAAACAACCCTTTCACCAGCGGCTCTTCCGGTCCGCATACTACCAGATTTATATTGTTGTTCAGGATAAATTGCTTGACCGACGCGAAATTCGTCGGTTGCAGATCGACATTAGTTCCCACGCTCGCCGTACCGGCATTTCCCGGTGCGATAAACAGTTTAGCCAATCTCTTACTCTGCGCCATCCTCCACGCCAGAGCGTGCTCGCGGCCACCACCACCTAACAATAAAACATTAACCGACTGCGGTAATTTCATACTTACTTTTTCTCTATGAATGGTTTTATAATCGTATTGAGTTTGTCATGCTCTACGAGGAATCCGTCATGTCCGAATTCCGATTCCAATATTTCGAGGCGCGCACCGTGTATGCGGTCACATAAAAACCGCTGCTCTTCGACAGGGAAAATTATATCCGTCGTGATACCTACCACCAGCGTAGGGCAACTCACCGTCGCCAGCACACGCTCCACATCTCCGCGCCCGCGCCCCACGTTATGCGAATCGAACGCCCTGGTTATCAAATGATAAGAGTAGGCGTTGTACCGCCGTGCAAGTTTCTCGCCCTGATAACGCTGGTAGCTCGCAGCGCGGAAATCCTCCATGCGCCCCTCTTCGCCGTCGCGCTCGGCCTGAGTAGCATTATACCCGCTCGAACCGCGATAGCTCAGCAACCCTATCGACCGCGCCGTCATCATTCCCGCGCGCCCGGCATCGGGCGCGCGTTCGTCCCACGTAGCATCGGCCTCAATCGCCATCCGCTGCGACTCGTTGAAAGCGATACACCAGGGCGAAGTTTTGGCCGACGTCGCGATTAACACCAAACGTCCCACAAATTCGGGTGCGAGCAGCGCCATCTCCAACGCCTGAAACCCGCCGATCGAGCTGCCGATAGCCGCCTGCACGCGCTCCACACCCAGATGCCGCGCCAGCAGTAGATGCGCCCGCGCCATATCGCGAATCGTCACGAACGGAAAACCGCCATACCACGCATCGCCCGTCGCGGGATTTATGTGGAGCGGTCCCGTAGTACCATAATGCGAACCGATAATATTCGCACACACTACGAACCGGTGCGCCGGGTCGAGAAACCGCCCCGCCTCGACCGTGTGCGGCCACCAGTCCGCCACGTCAGAATTTGCCGTCAGTGCATGACACACCCACACCGCATTGTCGCCCGTGAAATGCCCATACGTATGATAAGCGATGGTCAGTTCGGGCAGAACTCCGCCGCACTCCAACTCGAACGGCCCGTCGTGTATGTAATATTTTAACGGCATGTCCTTAATTTACGGGGCTTCGTAAGAATTCAACACTCACGTGTGTCCGCCCTCCGTTCGTCATTGCGAGGGCTGTCAAGCCCGAAGCAATCCAACATTTTTTCCGTCAGGCTGGAAAACACACTATGTGTGTTGGATTGCTTCGCCTCCAGGCTCGCAATGACGCGATTATAACATTTTTCCGAATGCCTGCTCGAAATCGGCTTTCAGATCGTCTATATGCTCGATACCCACCGATATGCGCAGCATCGAGGAGCTGATCCCAGCCGCACGCAGAGCCTCCGCAGAGAGTTGAGAGTGCGTCGTTGCGGCCGGCTGTATAATAAGCGTCTTATTGTCGCCTACGTTTGCCAGATGAGAAACCAGCTGCAACGCCTCCACAAAGCGCACCGCCTGCTCTTTCGTTCCTTTCAGAACGACCGACAGCACGCACCCGAAGCCGTTGCGCAAATATCGCTGCGCCATCGCATGGGTCGGATGCTGAGGCAAACCCGCATATATCACCTCCTCCACTTCCGGTCGCGACTCGAACCATCGCGCAAGTGCAAGCGCATTGCTCGCCTCACGCTCCACGCGCAGCGACAGCGTCTCCATGCCCTGCAAAATAAGAAACGAATTAATCGGCGAGATCGCCGGCCCCAAGTCGCGCAGACCCTCCGCGCGGCATTTGACGATAAATGCCGCCGCACCGAACGTCTCCCACAGGTTCAGCCCGTTGTAGCTCGGCGAAGGCCCGTCTATCATCGGGAAGCGTCCGCTACCCCAGCCGAACCGCCCGCCGTCGACGATCACGCCGCCCATCGTCGTGCCGTGACCGCCCATCCATTTCGTCGCCGACTCGACCACGATATCAGCGCCATGATCCAACGGGCGGCACAAATAACCGCACGCTCCGAACGTGTTATCGACCACAAGCGGCAGCCCGTTGCGATGCGCCATTTCGGCCAGTGCTTCGAAGTCGGGCACGGAATAATTGGAGTTGCTGATACTCTCTACGTATATCGCTTTAGTACGCTTGTCGATGTGCTTTTCGAAATCCTCTGGCGTGAGGCCCGCCGCGAACCGGCACTCTATGCCCAGATTGCTGAACGTATTGCGGAACTGGTTGAACGTGCCACCGTATAAATAAGGACTCGATACGAAGTTGTCGCCCGCGCCCATTATAGCCGTTAGGGCCACCAGCTGCGCCGCATGTCCCGACCCCGTGGCCAATGCGCCTATACCGCCTTCGAGAGCCGCCGCACGCTTTTCCAACACGTCGGTCGTGGGATTCATCATCCGTGTGTAGATATTCCCTGCCGTGCGCAGTGCGAAAAGATCCGCTCCGTACCGCGCACTTTCGAACGTGTAAGCCGTCGTTTGATATATAGGTACTGCACGCGAATGTGTATCCGCGTCTACGGTTTGCCCGCCGTGCACCTGCAAGGTCTCGAATCTGTATTTTTCGCTATCCATAAGTTTGCAAATTTACGTCTTTTTATCGAAACGCACGCAACCCATGCACGAAAAACAAAAGCGGCAGAGACTTGCGTTCGCGAGTCTCTGCCGCTAATCATCAAATCGCTGATGCCACGCCCCCATTAATCGGGTACGCATGGATCTTCATCCGGGTCGGGCATTCTGCAATGGTCGAAATTACAATCGGGGTCCCACCGCCAAGTGCACACATTCTTGTCAGGACAAAAGACGAGACCTTCCGGACAGCAAAATCTCTTGCCGCCTGAAAAATAAGCGCGGCAGTCATCGGGATCGGGAGCTAAACGCGAAGCAATCTCAGCGCTTGCTTTCATGTAAATATGCCCCGCCAGCATCAGGCAGAACACTCCCGTCAGAGCAAGATTCACCTTATTCAGGGTCGTCTTCGGGGTAAACTTCAACAAAAATCGCCTCATAATGGTAGAATCTTTAAAGTTCTGCGCTGTCATTATGAGCAGGCACAGGTACTTCGACAAAAGTACACCGCAAACATATATATTTATATTCTGAAAACCAAATATATGTTGTTATTTTGCATTTTATTTTTACTGAATATTATTATTCGCCGCATATTGTATATTTAACGCCTACTCCTCTCGAATCAATAGATATCCATCCGCGCCAATATCAGCTCCTCGTGCTCGTCTATTATCAAAGCATACAAAGTTCCATCGGCCTCGTCGACACAGATTCTGAAAATATTAGAATCGGTCGTTATCAGCCGAACAGGATTGCCATACCAGTCGAAAATAGCTATTTTCTTAGGGAAACCCGGTTCGGAAGTACCTCCGAAAGTGGTGTAAACCAAATCGTTACCGGCATAGATAGTACCGAAACCATTTATCGTCTCTTCCGTAGGCCAAAATATATCGTCGCTTTTTATATCGACTTTCGGCTCGATAAAATACGAGGTCGAGATATTACGAATCCCATCACGCAAATCGAAAGTCTCCAAAATCGCTCCGAAACCTGTGCCAACCGCCATTCTTTTGCCATCAGGAGACAAGGATACTACGTCGTGGTTATACATAAGCCTCGCCAACACCCTGTCTTCGATTGGGAAAGTGGGGTAACTGGCAATCTCTTCTCCGTCTCGTATCATGCGGTATCTTTCATGTCTAAGCAGCCTTGTTATAAATGATTCATCTGGCAGAGGATAAACAATATGGTAGGCGATAACACCATTATTATCGAATCTATCGCTCTCGACCACGTAATGCTTCCCTCTCACCATAGAGTCCACGTTCAGCAACACATCCTTTCCTGCATTAGGGTCGAAAACGAACAGATCGCCATTCCTACTGTCGAGCGAAAAACCAAAAAAAACTTGCATTATCTCTCCCGGCCCCCTGCCATGGTGCAGTCCTCTCGCTATCCGATCGCCTGTCCTGCGGTCATATATATGCAAGAAGCGGTCGTTATGTTGAGCGAGTATCACCAAATATTCGCCATACATCTTCATGTCGGATGCAGCGTACAGCATGAGATCATCGGAGATTATGGTAAAACTGCCCATAGTTTGCTCAGGAAACTCAGGCATATAATACTCCTGCTTCCCGCCACGCGTACACGAAAACATGGACACTGACAATATGCCGATCGCCAGTGCCCGTAGCAATAATGTCTTCCTCATAGACTAATCTATTTTGCAATATAACCGCAAAAACATGTGCCTTTTATAGAGTAGAAAGGACCTCTACTATGCTGAGAAACCGGATTTCCCCATGGCATACTGCAATTAGGACACGTCCATTGACATATTTTACCCTGCTGTGTTCCGCATACTATCTCCATTGAGACGATGCCGACGCCGTCTTGACTGCACGCAGCCGCTTGCTCCTCGGTGTAACCGACATTAACCGCAAAGTCACAACTGTCCAACCAATGATTCCAAATAAGGTCTGCCGGACACTTCTTGCAATAGGCTACGCCATTGCTGCAATAGAAAAACCAGTTGCATGCATTCGGATGAGGGAAGAACACAATATAATCGTAGCCTAAGCCGATGCAGTCGGGTATTTCGCCATCCGGACAGTCGCCTGAACCAATCGAAGCATTCACCGACTTCATATAAATCATGCCCGCAAGCATAACACAAAATACGCACGTAAGAATGCAATTTATCCCAAACAAGATTTTGTCTGGAAAAAGCTCTCTGATTTTCATAATTTTCAAGATTTAAGATGAGTAATTGTGTCAACTATTGCAACTCATACGCAAGATATGCATTATTTTTAGTGAAAACAAATTTTATATGTTATATCCCGCCCAGCCCGATCGTCTTTTTTATCCCTGCGAAGGTCGCCTGCCAGAGATAGTTCCACGGCGAGCGCAACGGATCGCGCTCCACAGTAGCTTGGGCAGTACGTGGCATTTGGCCGGGCATGGGATTGGCTTTGGTGATAACCATATGGTTCACGATATAAGTGAAAAGTTCGCTTTCGACGAGGTGGTCGCCTAAGACGATGGGGCTATCGTGACCGTCGTGGCTTTCATGCAGCACAGCAACCGCAAGGCTGTCATACAGCATCAACATATCGACCGAAGCCTCGCGCAGATCGCCGACAATGCGCATGTCCAGTTTGTCGATCACGCCGCCGGTGACGGCAATATTGGCCAGCGGCACGATCATAGGATTAAACGCATCGGCAGACGTAGGGCCGAGCAGGGCGACAATCTCGAAGCGGCCGAGCGAATCGACGGGCAGCAGCATCGTGACAATCATTTCGGAGGCGTTCATCGGGCGCACACGTAGCCGCCATTCGCTATGGCTGCCGGACGGGATGTTAGACAGTCCGCGCACCTCGCCGCCAAGGGCATCGAACGTTATGACGCCGGGCGTCGAGCCGCGCATCTTCAACTCTTCATAGCGCAGATCGATGCTGCCTAACACGAGTCTACGCACTGCGAACGGTACGGGAATGCGCCCCAGACTTTCGTAAGGCATCGGTTTCACCCATTCCTCGCGCACGATGTTTCGGTTTTTATACGACGCCAGACTACCTCCACCAATGTGTATGCTATCAATAGAAAGCTTTTTTTCGCCATAGTCTATGTCGAAACACGCGATGTCGTTCAGAGCAAAGCTCGTCCAATCCTTATGTCCCCACGATTTGTGCCCGAAATCCTCTTTCGAATATGTAGGCACGACCGCGAATCGGCCGATATTCAGACTTCCGGAGACAGCCGCGACATCAAGCTCAGCCGTCAATCCGGCGATCTCCATACGCACGGACTCATCGGGCGACAGGTGGTGCGCTCCGGCGATCGCAACCCGCACATGGCCGTCTTTGGTGGAAAAATCCACACCCTCCACAGCGCTAAGCAGCACATTGTCATAAACAATGCGCCCAACTCTAACCTGCATCTCGCCACCGGTCTTGCGCCATCGGGGGCGCGTCAGGCGTAACTCTTTGACAGTGAACGCGCCGTCGTCGGTCTTGACCACGTCGGCGATAAAGATTTCACCCAACGAAATATCGAGCGCAGAGGATATTGATGATGTCCGCGCGACGGCTGGGGCTACTCCTTGATCCTGCATTTGATTCTGCATTACCGAAATGCCGCGCACCGTCGCCGAAAGCGGGAAAATGCCGACCGACACCCTACCGATTTTCACCGTATAACGTCCGTCGGCAGCCCGCATCGCAGCACGTTCTATCATTCCGGGTACTACAAGCAACATTAATATCTGATAGACCGCCACAAGAGACAGCGCGACCGCCGCCAACCGCAACCATATTTTGCCGCTCTTTTTCATTTTTCACAACATTTTACCTCAAAAGATAAAGCAAATGTCATTCCGAAAACGTGCGGGCTTCCGGCCTGCGAAATAACATAATCGTGTGAACAGACTCTATATTTCCAACGCTTCTCCGAGAGCAAGCATGCGGACTGCGCCTTTTTTCACCAAAGCGGAAAATCTGGCAGGGTCGGCCGAAATGGGCGGGAAAGTGTCGTAGTGCATCGGGATTACCGTTCGAAAATTGAAGAAATTGTTGCATGCATACGCCGCCGCCTCTGCATCCATAGTATATTTCCCGCCGATCGGCAACAGCCCGACGGTGGGTTTATAAAGCTCGTCCACCAGGCGCATGTCGCCGAACAGACATGTATCGCCCGCGTAGTAGACCGCCTCTGCGCCGCACCGGATAACGAAACCGCACGCCAATCCGCCATAAATATTATCACCTCCCTCGCTCGCCATGCTACTGCTATGGATTGCCGGAGTCATCGTAACCGTCACGCCGCCGTCGGCGAGCGTTGCAGTTCCGCCAGGATTCAGGTCAATAAACCGCTCGACACCTGCCGCGTGCAGCCAGTTGCATATTTCGAAGTTCGAGATGAGCGTCGCACCGCTCCGAGCAGCGATCTCGATAGTATCGCCAACATGATCGCCGTGTCCGTGCGTGACCAGAATGTAATCGGGACGCGCGGCCTGTTCCCACAGGGCATCGCAATAATTCGGATTGTGTTTCAGGAACGGGTCTACGAGCAATTTTACGCCGCCCGCCTCGATAGTAAAGCACGCATGGCCTAAGTAGGTGATTTTCATGGCTGTATCTTTTAAAATTACGAATTATAATAGTACTTTATTTTTTGCATGCCGACGCAGCGACACCTAAACGGTAAACAGTGCGCTCCATGTAGATCCTGTCGGGATCGAGGCGCTGCGATGGGAACGCGGCAATATTCGGAGCGTTCGGAAATCCCTGACAGCGGACCACGACACCTTCGCGGTCGGCATACGGGCGGCCGTGATGCCCCGCCGCACCACCGGCGAGCAGGTTACCCGTGTAGACCTGTACGCCCGGCTGCGTCGAGCTTATCGTCACCGTCCGTCCCGAAACGGGATCGTGCAATTCTCCGACATTGCGCAACTCTCCCTCATGCCATCCTTCCACAGCCCAGCAATGGTCATACCCGCCCGTACGAAGCAGCGATTCGTAGTCCGCATCTATATCGCGCCCAAGAGGCTTTGCCGCCCGAAAATCCATAGGCAATCGCGCGATGTCGAGCAACTCGCCTGTTGCCACCAGCAGCCTGTCGGTGGCCAAAAACCGCTCGGCGTTCAGCCGTAATTCGTGCCCAAGCACACTGCCCGCTCCGGCGAGATTGAAATAGATATTGCTCGCGATGTTCACAACCGTCGGCTCTGAGGCGCGCGCGAATACGGTGATTTCCAGCTCGTTATCGTCGTTCCAGTCATACGCCACCTCGCAGCCCAACTCGCCAGGATACCCCTCCTCGCCGTCGGGACTGAGGTAGGCAAAAACCACGCGGTCGGTTTCCACGCGGCTGGTCCAGACGCGGTTGCCAAACCCGCCCGCACCGCCGTCGGTATGCAGTGGTGGCGCATTGCGCGTGAGGCGAAATGCGCGACCGTCGAGCATGAACGTCGCTCCGCCCATGCGTCCCGTCGTGCGTCCCACGATCTTGCCCATCATCGCCGCATCGCCTATGTAACTTTCCATATCGCGGTAGCCGAGTATCACGTCGCCTATCTGTCCTTCGCGGTCGGGTACGCGAATGCCCGCAACAGCCGCTCCGATATTGGTCAGCGTCACCTCCGCCCCCGCGCCGTTGCGCATCGTGTAGAGAATCGCCGCCTCGCCGTCGGGCGTCATGCCCCACAGCTGCTGAGTTATTTCCATAGCTTCTCCGGATACTCGCCAGCGGCGATAAGCGCGCGGATGCGCGCCTCGACCTCAGGTTTATCCTCTTTGTACGTCACACCGAACCATTGCGAATCGGTCGGCAGAACTTTCATGCTCGCCTCGCCGCTGTTTACCAGGCGATTGACCATCAGCGGAATATAGAATTCCGACCTCATATTCTCGCGATTTTCGCGATAGAACGTCTCGAAAAAATCATAGGAATGCATGAAATAATCGGGCGTAAATCCGAAAAAATTCATCGAAACAACGGTGTCATCGTCAAGCGGGAAATGCTTGCCATCGGCCTCATATTCAATTTGTCCGTCGGCCGTGCGCGAGATTGCCGTACGCTCGACCATCGAGCGCAGGTAACCCTCACTATCCACCTCGCATACTCCGCGCGACACCGACCCATGTTCGGACAGCGTGTTGGCCAGCCGGTATCCCACCATGCAATATTCGCCGCGATGCCCCTCTGCCGGGCGCAGAAAACCGCCGATCTTCGCGAACGCATCCCGTCCGTAAAAATCGTCGGCATTTATGGCCGCGAACGGCCCGTCGATAGCCTTTGCGCCCATCATCACGGCGTGGTTCGTACCCCATGGCTTGGTGCGCCCTTCGGGGACGGTCATCCCCGCAGGCAGGTAGTCCAACTCCTGAAAAACGTAATCGACTTCGATACGTCCGCCGAACCGTCCGGCGTTGAACACTGCACGAAAATCGTCGGCGAACGAGTGCCGGATTACGAAAACCACCTTGCCGAAACCGGCTCTCACGGCATCATAAACCGAGTAATCGAGTATCGCCTCACCCGCCGGCCCTACGCCGTCCATCTGTTTCAGCGCGCCGTAGCGCGACCCCATGCCCGCCGCAAGCACGAGTAATGTCGGTTTTTTCATATTTTTCGGTTTGTATTTGTCATTGCGGCCTACGAGCCGCAATTTTACTATTGATCGTCATTGCGACTGCGAGGAACGAAGCAGGAAGCAATCCATCGTTTTTCTGGATTGCCTCGGGCTTTACAGCCCTCGCAATGACGCCCACGCGCATGTGTTACTCTTCCTCCCGCATCGTCGTGAAGACGTTGGTCACGTCTTCGTCCTCTTCGAGGCGTTCTATAAGTTTTTCGAGCGCCTCGCGTTGTTCGGGAGTGACCTCTTTGGTGTCGGTCGGGATGCGTACGAACTCGCCGCTCAATATCTCTATCCCCTTGTCTTCCAGATACTTCTGTATCGCCCCGTACGATTCGAACGCGCCGTAGAGTATCAGCCGCCCCTCGTCGTCCTGCAAGAACTCATCCACGCCGAAGTCGATGAGTTCGAGTTCCATCTCCTCGATGTCGGCGCTTGCGGGCAGGTCGGCAAGCCTGAAAACGCTCTTGTGGTCGAACATGAAAGCCACGCTGCCCGACGTGCCGAGCGAGCCGCCGTATTTATTGAAATAACTCCGCACGTTGGCCACCGTGCGCGTGGTGTTGTCCGTCGCGGTTTCGACCAGCACGGCGATGCCGAACGGCCCGTAGCCTTCGTAAACCATCTCCTTGTAATCGGCCGTATCCTTCGCGGTGGCACGCTTTATCGCCCGTTCGATGTTCTCTTTCGGCATATTTTCGGCCTTCGCGTTCTGGATCAACATGCGCAGGCGAACGTTGGTCGAGGGGTCGGGGCCGCTCTCCTTCACCGACATTTCGATCGCCTTGCCTATTTTCGTAAATACACGCGCCATGTTCCCCCAACGCTTCATTTTGGCCGCCTTGCGGTATTCAAATGCTCTTCCCATAATGTGTTCGTCAATAGAGAGACAAAGTTATAACTTTTTTCTATCTTTGTTTAAGCAAAGTCATTCTTGCGAGTGCCGCAAGGCACTTTTCCGTAAATTTGTATAATACAATCAAATCTATGGCGAACATGGAAATTCATCTATTGAGAGATCCGGGCATATTTCCGACGAACGAAGTACTTGCGGCCGTGCTCGGCGGCGTTTATCCGGTATATGTGTCGTTTATGACGGCAGTCGGGCAGGAAGGTCTCGCGCACGAGTGGCGCTATTATAACGACGGCAAATCGTGGCTGTGCAAGGTTACCAACAAGAAGAAGACCGTTTTTTGGCTGTCGATCTGGGAGGGGTATTTTCAGATCGGGTTTTTCTTTACCGAAAAACATTTGGAGGCTATCGCCGCGCTTGACATTGACCAAGCCATCAAGGAAGATTTTTACCGGCAAAAACATATCGGCAGGTTGATACCGATGATATTTCGAATTTCGCACGCGGAGCAACTGAAAGACCTGCTGACGGTCGTCGGATTTAAGAAACTTTTGAAATAGACTTTTATACGGTAGGGGGCTTTCGCAAAAGACGCGAAAGCCCGCGTCCCGCCGCCGCCCCACGCGGCGGGACGCTACATTTCATTTCGCGTCCACACCGCCGTCGGCGTGCCGGAAACGCACAATCTTTTTCAGCACTTTTGGAAAAGCCTCAGGCTGGCGGCAACCCTACCTTTGCAGCAAGATAACTCCGAAGAAGTGAAAACACAGACGCAACGGCCGACATCGACAGCGGCCGATTATCAAAAAAGGGTGGACCGTGTTGTCGAGTACATCGACAACCACCTCGCCGAGCAGTTCGACCTCGAAAAGCTCGCCGAAATATCCTACTTCTCGAAATGGCATTTCCAGCGGATCATGAAAGCCTTTCTGGGCGAACCGATCGGTACTTTCATCCAGCGCAACAGAGTCGAGACCGCGGCGAAACTCCTGCGCCACACCGATCTGCCTGTAAGCGCCATTGCCTATGAAGTGGGTTATGACACGCCGTCCTCGCTGTCAAAAGTTTTCCAGTCGTTCTACGGTTTTTCACCGAGCGAGTATCGCAACAACAAAAATCTTGCTATCATGAAACCAGTAAAATTCAGTGACGCGCTGAACCTCAAAGCGCCGAAGATAATGACGTTCGAACCGCGACCGGTGATATACATATCGCTCAGGGGCGGTTATAATTCGCTCGACTTTGCCGGCGCATGGGGACGGCTGTGGCAATTCGTAAAGGAGCAGGGACTCTACTCTGCCGGGATAGAACACGTAGGAATATATCACGACGATCCGAAAGCAACGGCAGAGGCGGAGTTGCGCTCCGATATTTGTCTCGTCGTGCCCAAACTTGCATCTGTGCAGTTGGCCGAAACCGACGATATTCGTATAAAGACGATTGCGGGAGGCAAGTATGCAATGTTTTTATACACAGGGCCTTACTCGGGTCTCGGCGCGGCATACGACGCGATTTACGGAAAGTGGCTGCCTGAGAACTGCGGTTGCGGATGCGAGAATTGCTACACACCCCACTCCGGAGGCTGTCCGCCGGAATGCCCCGACTGCGAGTGCGAGTGCATATTGCGCAATGAACCTTGCTTCGAAAGATATGCGAACGACCCTGCAAAGACAGCGCCCGAAAAACTGAAAACGGAAATTTATCTGCCGATAAGGTGATTTCCAATTAAAAATTAGGAATTAAAAATTAAGGCTGGCGCAAGCTCAATTCTCAATTTTTAATTCCTAATTTATTAATAAATTTCTCGCGATCGACGATCATGCGTTCATGAACGCCCTCGCCTATTACGCCGCCGCTGTCGAAAGCCGTGACGTGGAAGATCAGTTTCCGCCCATCAACTTCACGCAATTCTGCCGTCGCCCATACTTCTTCGCCGACCGCCGTAGCGCGCGAATGTACAATATTCACGAGCATTCCCACCGTCGTCGAACCGGCAGGCAATTCACCCGAAACCGCCGTTGCCGCTGCATTTTCCATCAGCGCGATCATCGCAGGGGTCGCGAATACCCGCAGGCCGCCAGACCCCATTGCCACAGCCGTATTCCCATCGCCCACCACCGTGCAGCTCGTGTGTTTCAGTCCTGATTTCATAACAGTTTTTGCACAAACTTAGGCAAAATTCGGCGAAAACGACGTATCTTTGGGGGATTTCGTGAGAGGAATTTCGGGCAAGTGAAAAAAGCGAATGTCGAATATTTCATAGCGCGGCGCATATCGTCGCGGGCGGCCGGGCCGCGCAACGTCATGGTGCGCATCGCGACCGTGACCGTAGCCATCAGCATGACGGTGATGATTGTCGCTCTGGCCGTAATATTCGGGTTCAAACGCGAGATCACGCAGAAACTCACCGCCTTTGCAGGCGACATCGAGATCATGCGCCTCGACGGAAATTCGTCTTTCGAACGGCTGCCGATAACGCGCGACATGGCGTTGGAGAGCGCCCTGAGGCAGATCGACGGCGTACGTTCGGTGCATCCATACGCCATCCGGGGTGGCATTATGAAGACCGACGAGGCGACGCAGGGCGTGGTTCTGAAAGGGGTGGACGCGGAATACGACTGGGCGTTTTTCGAGGCGAACCTGACCGGAGGGCGGATTCCGCACCTTAGCGATACGGCGCGTTCGCGTGACATACTTATCTCGCAAACGCTCGCCGACCTGCTGCGCATCGGCATCGACGACCGTGTGGAGATGCTTTTTGTCGATGACACCGCGCCGCGCCGCGATCTTTTCCGCGTGACGGGAATTTACAGCACGGGGCTTGCGGAGATGGACAGGGTCATGGTGATGGGCGACCTGCGCACGGTGCAGCGGCGCAACCACTGGGACGACGACCAGGTGACGGGCTATGAGATAAACCTGCATGATTTCAGACAGTTGGATCGTGTTGAGCGCGAAGTGTCGCGGGCGGTCCGGGCGGCTGAGGACGACCTTATGGCGGTGAGCGTCACGGACTTGCATCCGCAGATGTTCGACTGGCTGCGGGCGCATGATGTGAATGCGGCTGTCATCATCGCGATCATGCTCGCCGTCGCGCTGCTGAACATGATCTCGGCGCTGCTGATTATCCTGCTCGAACGTACGCGCATGATCGGCGAGCTGAAAGCGCTCGGAATGACCAACCGCGCGCTGCAAAAGATTTTCATAATGCGCTCGGCGTTCATCGTCCTGCGCGGCATGGTGTGGGGCAACGTGCTGGGCATCGGGTTGTGCCTGCTGCAAAAATACACAGGCGCGGTGAAGCTCAACGAGGCGGGGTATTTCCTTACCGAAGTGCCTGTGCAGCTGGGATTTGGCTGGCTTGCGGCATTGAATGCGGGCGCATTCTTGCTGATAGTTTTGCTGCTGGTCATCCCCACTTCGGTCGTCTCGCGCATCCGGCCGGATAAAACGATAAGGTTTCAGTAAAGCTATGAACCCTTACGACGACAGCCGTACGAAACGCGAGCAGGTGGAGGAGATGTTCGACCGCATCGCTCCGGTCTACGACCGCGCGAACGACCTGATGTCGCTCGGCATGGCGCGGCGGTGGCGGCGGATCGCGGCACGGGAGGTCCGGCGCACGGGAGCGCAGCGCGTGCTCGACATAGCGACGGGAACGGGCGACTTGGCCATAGCGGTCATGCGACGGCTGCCCGATGCGCGGGTGACGGGCGTGGATATTTCGGCAGAGATGCTGTCGCGGGCGCATGTAAAGGCAGCACGGGCGCGGATGTCGGACAAAATCGACTTCATCGAAGCGGAGGCGGAAGCCCTTCCGTTCGCGGCGGGCGAGTTCGATGTCGTGACCGTGGCATTCGGGGTGCGTAATTTTGCGGACATACGGCGCGGCCTATGCGAAATGGCGCGCGTGCTGAGAAGCGACGGACGGGTGTTCATGCTCGAATTTTCGATTCCGCGTAGCAAAATATTCGGCCCGCTTTACCGTTTTTATTTCAGGCGGTTCGTGCCTTGGGTCGGCGGGTTGCTTTCGCGCCAAAGGCGGACTTACGACTATCTGCCTGCATCGGTTGCGGAGTTTGCCGCGCCGCCGGAGTTCATCCGAATGATGCACGAAGCGGGTTTTTACGACTGCCGCGCCCGACCGATCATGGGTGGAGCGGTGTATTTATATACAGGAACGAAACACGCGCGCGTGCCTTCCAGCCTGTCGGAGTGATTTATACAGGAATTAAAAAATTGAAGGTAAGACTACTTTTAATATTATTTTTCGCGGCCGCGCTGTCCGCCTGCTCGCCGTCGATCACAGAGAAAATCACGGTACACGGGCCTGTGAGCGTGAACATTGTGACCAACAGCAAGGTCAATGTGGGCGTAGTGGTGGAGAACTGCATGGCGCACCGACTGCGGCTCGAACGGGCGCGGCTGACATTCTATCGTTTCGACGAACGAATTGCGGTCGTGATGTTAGATGGCGCGGTCACCATCGCGCGATGTTCGGTCGAATACGTGGAACTGCCTTTGCGCGTACGGATTACAAACCAGCTGCTGGCGCTCACGATAGACGACATCGAGGCGCTCGACTGGGAAAACATCACCGTCACGGCAGAAATCACGGGGAAAATAGGTTTGCTGCGCCGAAGCATTAATTTGAACAGAGTGCCGGCTGAGGAAATTTTCGCTAACTTTGGCACACGCAGTGTATTTTTCAGCCTGCCGCACGCGCGCGTGATTTCCGGCCTGCCGGAGAACTGTCATTGCGGGCTTGACCCGCAGCAATCTAACGTGATAAAAGTTTGCGGCTCGCAGGCCACAATGACATATACTGAATAAGAATTATGATGAAAAAGTTTTTCATATCGACAATATTCGCTTTTGCGGCTGCGGGGCAACTCTCGGCGCAAGGTCTCGTTTCATACCGGGCGCGGCTCGCGCAACCTTCGACAATGGGCGCGCGCGTCGAGGTCACGGAAACAGACTCGGCGGCGGCGGCAATCCGTGCCGCGGCGGTGGGGAATCCGAACCAGATGATCGAATACTTTCGTGTCGAAATATTTTTCAATACCACGCCCAACGCGCGGCGGCTTACTTACGAAGCATACGCACGGTTTCGCGAGCTGTTCCCCGACATTCCGGCCGACGAGCGGCATGATATAAGTTACAGCAGTCCGAAATTCACAGTGCGCGTGGGATATTTCCTCACGCGCGACGAGGCCGTTGCAGCCGTAGGGCGGCTGCGGCCGGTGTTCGAGACGGCTGTCGTGCACGCCACACGCATCGAACTCGGCCGCTTCGCCGAACGCGCATTCCCGACAGCAACAGCATTGGAATAACAAATCAAACGATGAACTACAACATAGAGAAGCAGGGCGGTCTTCGCGAGGGCGTCGAGCCGATGGATATCATCACGCGATTCGAAAAGCTGCCGACAGCGATCTTCCGTACGGAGGAGTGCGGAGCGCAGTACGTCGCACGGCGCGTGGCCGAGCGCATAGCGGCCCACAACGACCAGCAGCGCCCGTTCGTGCTGGGTCTGAGCACGGGACGCACGCCTGTGGGAATGTACCGCAAGCTGCTCGCGATGCACCGCGAGGGCAAGGTAAGTTTCGCGAACGTCGCGGTGTTCAGCCTCGACGAGTTCTACCCGATCGACCCGCGTGAGCAGCAAAGCCGCAATCACCGCGTGCGTGAAGAGTTCATCGACCATATCGACATACGCCCGGATAATGTTCATTTCCCCGACGGAATGCTCCTCATCGACGACGTGGCGCGTTTCTGCCGCGAATATGAGGCGAAGATAGAGAGCTACGGCAGTATCGACATGATGCTGCTCGGTATGGGTCCTCAGGGGCAGCTGGGGTTCAATGAGCCGGGTTCGTTCGTGAATTCGCGCACACGTTTGGTGGCGCTCGGCAATTCATCGCGCGAGCTGGCGGCATCGGCATTTTTCGGCTTCCGGAACACGCCTGCCAAGGCCATAACGATGGGCCTGCGCACGATACTCGATGCGCAGCAGATCGTTCTTATGGCATGGGGCGAGGATAAGGCTCAGGTCGTATCCCAGACCGTCGAAGGCGATGTCACGTCAGCCGTTCCGTCGTCTTATTTCCAACAGCACGGCAATATAGAAGTGGTGGTGGATGAAGGTGCGTCGGAACTGCTTACGCGCGTACGCACGCCGTGGCTGGTCGGGACGTGCGACTGGAAGCCGCGCTTTGTGCGCAAGGCGGTGCTGTGGTTGTGCCAGCGGGTCGGAAAACCCATTTTGAAGCTCACGTATCAGGATTATATCGAGAACAATCTCGGACAGTTGTTGGAAACGGTGGATAGTTACGACCAGGTTAATATCCGCGTTTTCAACGACTTGCAGCATACCATAACCGGCTGGCCCGGCGGCAAGCCCAATGCCGACGACTCGACGCGCCCCGACACCGCCCTGCCCTACCCCAAGCGGGTGCTTATTTTCAGCCCGCACCCCGACGACGACGTTATATCGATGGGCGGCACGTTCCTGCGTCTGGTCGATCAGGGGCACGACGTGCATGTGGCTTATGAAACTTCGGGCAACATCGCCGTACACGACGACGTGGTATTGCAGATGGTCGATACGGCGAGAGAGAGCGGATTTGCGAACCGATTCGAGGAGTACCGCCGGCTCATAGCCGAGAAAGGCAAAGGCGACGCCGAGCCGGTGGAACTGCGCGAAATAAAAGGCGCGATACGGCGAGGCGAGGCGCGCGCGGCGTGCCGCCTGTTCGGTCTCGACCCCGACACGAATTGTCATTTCCTCAACCTGCCGTTCTACGAAACGGGAGGGATCAAAAAAGGCCTGCTAACGGAAGCCGATATTTCGATCGTCGTCGATCTGCTGCGCCGCCTACGCCCTCACCGCATCTTCGCGGCCGGCGACTTTTCCGACCCGCACGGCACGCACCGCATCAGTATAGAAGCCGTTTTGCAGGCGATCGACGTGGTGCGTGACGACGAATGGTTCGATGGCTGCCGGATGTGGCTGTATCGCGGTGCGTGGCAGGAATGGAGTCTCGACATGGTAGATATGGCCGTGCCGCTCAGCCCGGACGAAGTGATTAAAAAACGCCACTCGATCTACCGCCACCTTTCGCAGAAGGACATCGTACCGTTCCCCGGCAACGACAAGCGCGAATTCTGGCAACGCGCCGAAGAACGCACCCAAAACACCGCAATGCTGTATGACAAACTGGGCATGGCCGAGTATCAGGCAATAGAGGTGTTCGTGAGGCTTTTTTAGCACGCGCGTTTTACTATTTTTCGTCATTGCGAGCCCGAAAGGCGAAGCAATCCAGAAAACAAAAGAAGGTGAAGCGAGGAGGAGCGGTATATATTATGGCCAGCGGCAAAAACGGCACTCTTTATACAGGTGTTACTGCTGATCTGCGGCGGCGCGTATGGGAACACCGAACCGACGCACCGCCGACAAGTTTTGTCTGTCGTTACGGGTGTATTAAGTTGGTATGTATCGCGGATTCGACCGTATAGAAGATGCTATTGCCGAAGAAAAACGTATTAAGGGCGGCAATCGTCGTGCCAAATTGCGAATGATCGAGGCTATGAATCCCAGTTGGAACGACTTATGGGAAGAGGTGAAGAATTGGTGAACACTGGATTGCTTCCTGCTTCGCAGTCGCAATGACGATCAGAAACCACGCGAAAGTCCAAAAATCGGTAGGGGGAAATAGCAAAATTCAGGAATTGTTGTAATTTTGTCCCTTTCGATAAAAACTTCAAACAAATAAACGGCTTTTTATGAGGAAATTGTTAATCGCCTGCGTTGCGATGTGTATGCTGATAGCGCCGCACGCGCGCGCCGACGAGGGAATGTGGCTACTGCCGCTGATCGAGAAGAATATTCGCGATATGAGGGCCAAAGGCCTGCGGATCGGAGCAAGGGACATTTATAACCCCAACGGAAATTCGCTGACCGACGCCATAGTGATTTTCGGCAACGGCTGCACCGGCGAGATTATATCTCCGGACGGACTTCTGCTCACGAACCACCATTGCGGCTACGGCAACATACAGGCACTGAGCAGTGTAGAGCACGACTATCTGAAACACGGTTTCTGGGCGATGAACCGCGCCGAGGAACTTCACGCGCCGGGACTCACGGTGAGTTTCGTCCGCCATATGGAAGAGGTCACAGACCGTATTCTGAGAGGTGTCACGCATGATATCGACGAGGAAGAGCGGCTGAAAATTATCGAACAAAACACGGAAAACTATCTTAAAGAAATCGAAGGACGCTTTCCGGGCATGAATGTCAGGGTGCGCGACATGTTCGGCGGCAATCAATTCTTCGTTTTCGCCATCGAGCAGTTCCGCGACATACGCCTTGTAGGTACGCCGCCTTCGTCGATCGGCAAGTTCGGAGGCGAGACCGACAACTGGATGTGGCCGCGTCACACGGGCGATTTCGCAATTTTCCGCGTCTATACCGACGTGAACGGGATGCCGGCCGACTACTCGCCGGATAACGTTCCGTATAAAGCTCCGGTGCATCTTAAAATATCGCTGGGCGGATTCAAGGAGGGTGATTTCGCGATGGTCTTGGGTTTCCCGGGCCGCACCGACCGTTACATGACCACCTACGAGATCGACCAGATGCTGGAATCGCAGAACCCGAACCGCATTGCGATACGCGAGGCGCGTCAGCAGGTACTGCGGCGGTATATGGAAGCGAGCGACGCAATACGCATCCAGTATTCCAATAAATATGCGAATTCTTCGAATTTCTGGAAGAATTCGATAGGGATGAGCCGAGGGATTCAGCGACTTAACGTGCGCGGGCAGAAACAGGAGATACAGGACCGGTTCACTACGTGGGCAGAGGCTAAACCTGAGCGCGAGCGATTCCGGCGGGCGCTGCCGCTGATCCGTGAGGCCGTCGAAGGACGCACTGCGCCTCAGGCTACGGCGCAGATCGTCTCGGAGACGATGCTCATCGGGACGGAGATCCTGACAGCCGCGTCGCTCGGTAACGCCATTATGCAGCAAAATATTCTGGGACAGCCTAACGGCAAGGAAAGACTTTTCGAGACGGCGGCTAATTTCTATAAGGACTATGACGAGGGTGTAGATCGCAGTGTGGCCGTAGTGATGCTCGGAATACTGTTAGACCGCATTCCCGATGCGCTCCCCGCTGCATTGCAGGAGGTTCTCGACGCAGCGGACGGCGATGTCGAGGCGCTCGTGGCGCATATCTACGACAACTCGCACTTTGCCAACGAGGAGCGACTGCGCGCATATGTCGAAGAGGGTAATTTCTCCGAGATGCAGAATGACCCCGCGATGCAGTTGCGCCGCCACATTGTCGCTATCCGCGATGCCGCCAACAACGAGGTGCGCGAATACGGCCGCATGTTCCGCGAAGGCCACCGCCTGCTCATAGCAGGTCTTATGGAGATGGAGCCGCAAAGGCTGCACTATTCCGATGCCAATTTCACGATGAGGCTCACCTACGGCAGCATCCTGCCCTACTCGCCTGCCGATGCGGTGATGTTCGATTATTTTACCACGCTTACCGGCGTTATGGAGAAGGAAGACCCGTCGAATCCGATGGAATTCGAAGTGCCGGAACGCCTGAAAGAACTTTATGCCGCGCGCGACTTCGGGCGGTACGGCTCACGCGGCAACCTGCCGGCAAACTTCATCTCGAACAACGACATTACGGGCGGCAACTCGGGCAGTCCGGTGCTGAACGGGCGCGGCGAACTGATCGGTCTTGCGTTCGACGGCAACTGGGAGGCAATGAGCGGCGACGTGGCGTTCGAAACCGAGCTGCAACGCTGTATCAATGTCGATATTCGTTACGTACTGTTCATCGTCGATAAGTTCGCCGGCGCAGGCTATCTGTTAGACGAAATGACGATCGTGCGGTAACACGCGCGCATACGGCAGTTATAATAATTAAAAAGATGGTCTGAGATTTTCTCAGGCCATCTTTTTAATGCCGTTACATGTGCGGCATTCGATTACCAACATCCGCCCTTCTTGTTGTCGGTTTTCTTATCGGTGAAGCGTCCTTCGCTGTCGCGCGCTTCGTGCTGGGCACTCTTGCTGCGCTCTTCACGCTCTTTCTCGCTCACGTTGTGGTGAGAAGTGTTATGCGTACCGCTGTGATGTTTGTCGCCGCTGTGATGGTGGCTGTCATGATGACCGTGGTGCGATTTCTCGAAGCGTCCTTCGGCATCTCTTTTTTCATGTTCTGCGTGACGGCTAAGCTCATCGTGCAATTTTGACTTGTCGCTCATAATCAAGGTGGTTTAAATGGTTAATAACTGTTACTGATTATGAACTCTACAAGTTAGATGCCATTTCTCCTTGTTTTGAACTCAGGGTCTATTTTCACAAATTCTGTCTTCCGGCAGGCTGGAAAACACGCGCGTGTGCGTCACGAATTCGCTGCGTGCAACGTAGTTCTTGTCATCGGCATGGATATACATCACCGTGCCGCCCTTTATCTTGTTGATAATCTTATCGTTAACCGCCTCCGGTAACGCCGGGCATCCGAAGCTGCGTCCCAGCCGCCCTCCCGGTCTGATGACCGACGGATTGGCGTATGCCGCCGCATGTACTACTATGGCGCGTTCGTAAGCGCGGTCGTTGATCCCTTTCTCCAAACCGTGCAGTCGCATCGAGTAGCCGTTGCCGCCCTGATAAGTGACTCCCGTGAGATAAAATCCGAGCGAGCTTTTGTGCGAACCGCTTTGATTGGAGAACGACGTGGCATAGTTCTCACCGCTGTTGCGCCCGTGCGCCACATGCGAAATGAACAGCACTTCGCGCCGATCGAGGTCGAAGACGTAGAGCCGCTCTTCGGTCGACGGCTTATTGAAGTCGATGAGCGTCAGGATGTTACGCTTACGGTCTTCGATCTGTTTGTAGCCCAGAACAGCGCGGCGGAACGCCTCGAAGTCTACCGTACCTTCGAGGTTCATCGCATAATAAAGCTCGACGCTCGGACAAATTTCAGCATTTGCCTCAGGCGTACGATCTTCGTCTGCCGGAGCTTGTCTCAGCATCAGCGCCACCAGGATGACAAGAATTACGATGGGGAAAAATAATTTACGCATAATGTAGTTTTTATAGGTATTACTCATTAAAAACGCAAAACGATAAGGTTTTATTATACGAATGCGCGTCGTTTTTAAGCGGCGCGCAGCTGGCAGAGGGTTGGTCACTGAGCAAAGTCGAAGCGCGGGTCGCATTTGTGAAAGACATTAAAAAAGCACCCGTCTACGGGGGGAATAACGAAATACGATAATTGTAATTCTTTCTTTGCTGCTCTACCTTTATGATTATCAAATAGTTACGTGGATTTCATTCACTTGGGTGGGAAAAACGAAATTTGGCAAAAGGTTTACATCAGCTTTACACGGGAGGCGGGTTTGCGGATATTTGCGGCCCGCTTCTTTACATCAGAAAGTTCGGGCGCGCCGTTTCCCTATATATTACCGTGAAACCGCAGCAGATGCCCATTTAAGCCCACCCACCGACGCACGCGAACGGCGCTCAATCCATCCGCAAACAACCCAAAATACGCCTGCAAATTACGCCCACCCGCGTACCCTCATTATGCCAGAAAAACGATAGAGGACGTAGTAGAGGACGTAGTTTTCGTTGCCAAAAACAGCCCGTATAGAGGGGGAAAATACCACACTTTCGGCAAGTCATGCCCCCGATATGAGGTTGAAAATCAATCTATTAAGCGGTAAAATGCGGCGGAAACTGCCGAAAAAGCGTGTGCGGCGCGATATTCTGGGATTATTTGCGAGCGGTTGCAGCCCATTACTTCGTAGGAGTGATCGACGGTGAGCCGGTTTGTCATCTCGCTGTCGCCCCGATGTTTCAGTCCAAAGCCTACCGGGCAACGCGCCTGGTGGTGATGCCAGAATGGCAGGGGATCGGGGTGGGAACAAAGTTTCTGAGCGCGATCTGCCGGTATCACTTGGACGGACACGGGCGATGCGGCCACAAGTACCCTACGTTCTTCCACACGTCGCATCCGCAGCTCTGCACGGCGCTCAGGCATTTGCACGGTTGGAAGCAGGCCGGCGTGCAGTTGTACGGCGGCAATAAGGCAAGATCGTCCGCAACCATGAAGAAGTCGAGGTTCGGGCGAGAGGCGGCAAGCAAAGCCACCTCCGGATACGGTGGCCATTTCCGCGCTGTACAAGCGTTCAAATACATAGGCGGCAATGGTGGTTAGGATACTTGGGGAGGAGGGCACGGCGGCGTATATGTCAGCTCGTGCCGTGGTGGAATCTCTCGGCCATAAGATAGACGACGGTCGATACTTCGCGGTGGATCTCGCCATTGCGCCGTTACTTACGCAGATAATACCCGTGCACGAGCTCAACGAACCTATTCACGGGACGCTGATATTCCACCCCTCGCCGTTGCCGTACGGGCGGGGTGCAAGCGCAATTAAGCACGCCTACACGCGACGAGAGCCGCTGACGGCAGCAACGTGGTTCTGGGCAGATGCAGGCATCGACACCGGCGACATCTGCGAGATGGAGATCGTGAAGATCGACTACTCTCTCCGCCCGCGCGAGTTCTACGAGCGTGATATCATCCCCGCACTGGGCAGAACTCTTGCCCGAGCGTTGGCCGACATATCTCGCGGGATCATCCGACGAATCCCGCAAGTGGAACGGTTCGCAACCTACGACAAACGAATATGACGCCTCGCCGCATTATGGTTCAGATTGTAAATAAAAAAGTAGCGGGACCTTTCATGGTCTCGCTACTTCTCAATTTCGCAACGGCTAACGGCCGCGACCTGCGCCGCTTCCGCCGCCTTCGCGGTTGCCACCGCCACGCTCGCCGTCACGACGCTCACGAGGTGGCTGACGCTCATAAGGCATGACATACCTTCTCATATCTACGCCTTTCCATGCCTCAGGATCGTCAAGATTGCCAATACCATGATTATTCCCAAAACCCACTCTATATGCGACCCCGGTATCTTCCCAGATCCAAACTCTCGCAGCAAAATCCAAATGAAAAGATTCTACGCTTTCATCATATGGATATGTCACTGTGTAATAAGCACGACCAGGGAATTTCTCCCAAAGAGACCAATGACTACTTTCATTTATAATTTTTCTCTCAATCACAGGCGGTGCGACTTCACGGTAATAGTCAGGCCCATGTTTCATCACAACTTCCTTTGCCACTCTTAGTAAGTGTTCGGTTCTCCGTCTCTCGTTCAACCTACTGAGGTCTCTTTCTTGGGCCTCGGCAACAAATACCGAAACAAATATAGCAACTATCGCTAAAACTATCGACTTTTTCATGATTTTGGATTTTTAGTGTTCAGGTAATATTTGTCCGGCCCATTGCGTGCGCCTGTTAGGGCCGTGAGGATGGACTATCTTAGGATTGTTGGGAATATCGACAGGGTT
>Ga0123353_10001184_pt1 | contig 31893 bp, 19 predicted proteins | sample TergutLab28metaG_3_FD_92763 | JGI IMG/M metagenome (GOLD analysis project Ga0123353, IMG submission 92763) | Labiotermes labralis P3 segment gut microbial communities from Petit-Saut dam, French Guiana - Lab288 P3 | ecosystem: Host-associated > Arthropoda: Insects > Digestive system > Gut ... | reverse complement strand
GCAAATTGATACCGGGACGGTTAATTCGTTCACTGAAACATTCGGTAACGAAGTATCAGATTACGCTCTTTTTCTGTGAGGGAGTGGATGCTGGTCCATCGGGCACCAAGCCTCTTTGCGAAACTCGCTGGGCAACTTCGGCGGAGTTGCAGGAATTGCCGCTGAACTCGACGGCACGGAAATTGGTTCGGACCATTATGGACTCGGAAAATCCCGGCTCTGTCGGGAAAAATTAGCGAGAAGTTTCAAGCCGGTTTCGCCGGACTTTTCGGGATGAAACTGAGTGGCAATCACATTTTCACAGCGCAGCGCCGAAGCAAAGGTTACGCCAGCATATTCCGTTGTTGCCAATACACAATGCGGGTCTTTGGGAACAGGATAATAACTATGGACAAAATAGAAATCGCTGCCATTGGCAACGCCTTTCAGAAACGGATCGTCATGATTGTTTTCCGACCACATCACGGAATTCCAGCCGATTTGCGGAACTTTGTCCCGACGATTCGTGGACTGAAATTTTAAGACTTTTCCGGGAACGAGACCTAACGTGTTGGTTCCGCCGTCCTCTTCGGAAAAATTGAGCAACACCTGCATACCGACGCAAATGCCTAACAGCGGTGTCTTTTTTCGATGGACAACATCACGCAGAACGTCGGCAAGTCCTAGTTGTTTCAGATTATCCATTGCCGCCTTTGCCGCTCCCACACCGGGAAAAATGATTCGATCCGCCAGGGCAACGACCTTCGGATCGGACGTGATTATTCCGGCAACACCAATCGTTTCAAGTGCCAGTTGAACACTGGTTAAATTACCGGCTTTGTAATCGACAATGGCTAACATTTTCGGTGTTGAAGGATGACAGATATTTCTAGCGTTTTTCGTCGAAATGGACACTGAACCACTGCGGATCGTTTTGTTCGGCATCGGATTGGAACAAAATCGAATCGGAAGCACGTTCAACGGCGGTAAAACCTTCCCGATCCTTTTCAAAAACCCAAACTTGAGAGGGACGTAACCCGTTGGCAATCGCCGGATGGTGCGTGGTAACAAAAACCTGCGGATGCTCTGGGCGAGACACCGTTTCAAATCGGTTGAGCGTTTCCAGTATCTTGCCCCGATATAGTCGGTCCAAACCGTTTTCCGGTTCTTCAAGAACGGCGAGTGGTGCCGGATTCTCCTCTTCCAGGAGCAATGTATAGGTGAAGAGCCGAACCATTGCCGCAGAGAGATGGGTGATCGGCACAGGATTGTCCCGATCATGTAACTGAAACGAAAGTAGCGGTTTTTCGGGATCGGTCTTGTCAAGCAAAATGGTTTCGACGTTCGGAATGGCTGCCGCCACACGTGACAACAGCGGTTTCAGATTATTTTTGTACCGTTTGACAATATACCGGACGACCCCGGACAAACTGACACCGTGCGGCGATTCCTGACGGCGGGGGAGGGAGTGATCCAAACCGCGAGCCGGGTCCGGCGTAAAATGACATAACGTCCAGTTTTCAAAAAGCGACCGAAGCGATGTCACCACTGGGTATTTCGGATGTGAAGTCAAAGCAGCCAAACCCAGATGATTGTGATCCGTAAATTCAATTTTCGTCAATTCGGTATTGCTTAACCGCTCATCAGGGGCAAGGTAACGGAAACTTTTTTCTGCGCCGTTCTGTAAAAAAAGGATCGGCAGCGATTCCAAATCCCGTTGATACGCAAGGATTTCGGATTCAATGAAGGGGACTTTGTTTTTAGTGCGATAAATGCTGAGCGCATACGTTACTGTATCCGATTCACCTTTTTGCCGATAATGAAATCCGAAGGAGAGCGGACCTTTACCGCCCTGCGAATAAATGGCATCGAAGCCACCCCGCTTGAGGCATGCCACATCGACTCCATACCGATAACTGTCGGAAATAAAATTGAAAGCGTCAATGGCTGAACTTTTACCTGAACCATTGGCTCCCGTGAACAGCGTAACCGGACCGAGATCATGGGGCGGAATGCCCCCTTCATTCTCGTCCTTCTCGACATCTTCGACGTTGACGAAAACAAACTTCGTGAAGCATGATCCGATACCGACTTGACGGAGCGATTTGAAATTGCGTATCCAGAAACCTTTGAGCATGGGAACGCCTGTGGATTGAGTACACCGACCACCGTTCCCAATTATAGGCATAATGCAAAAAAAAACAACGGCTGCACCAAACGGTTACTTCATGTTTCTGGTACTACCGAAGCCGGAACTGTCCGATGAGTTCTTGTAGTCTTTTTGCTTGTGAACTCATCTCGGCGGATACGCTGGCGGTCTCTTCGGCATTTGCCGTGTTTTGCTGCGTCACAGAATCGATTTGATGAAGCCCTTGCGACACCTGACCGACACCTTGCGCCTGTTCACCGCTTGCCGTGGCAATGCGTCCGACGATTTCTGTTACCTGCGTAACCTGCGTTACAATGCCGTTGAGCATATCGGCAGTTTGCGAGGCAATCTCGGCACCCTCGGAAATCTGTTTGCTATTTCCTTCGATCATCTGCGTCGTTTCTGCGGCGGCTTTCGCACTTCGGGCAGCAAGATTACGGACCTCTTCGGCAACGACGGCGAACCCTTTGCCGTGTTGACCGGCGCGGGCTGCCTCGACGGCAGCATTCAGAGCAAGCAAATTCGTCTGAAACGAAATATCATCGATTACCTTGACGACGCGTTGTATCTCGGAAGCATTTCGAGTGATGCTTTCCATAGAGGCGATCATTTTTCGCATCATTTCCTGACCGGTTTGGGCAGCATCGTTCGCACTCTTCGCCAAGCGATTGGCTTCGGTGGCACTTTGGGCATTGCTGTTCGTTTGTCCGCCAATTTCCCCCATCGAGGCGGTAATTTCTTCAATACTTGCTGCCGACTCCGTTGCCCCTTGAGAGAGGCTTTCGCTAGCCGCCGCAACCTGAATTGATCCTTCAGCAACCTGATTGACCGCCTCCGCCGTATTTTTTAGGGCGACGTTGATTTTGTCGATCATTTCGACCAACTGTAAGTTCATTGTGTCTTTGTCCCCTTTGGTCCGAAGCGTTGCGGTCCAATTTCCTGTGGCAAGTTCTGTGGCGAGTCGTTCGACTTCGCGATAATCGTGCAACATTGCTGAAACGGCATTTGCTAATTGCCCAATTTCGTCTTTTTGCCCCAAGCGGAACGGTGGAACGTCGTGCGACAAATCCCCTTCCGTGGCAAGCATTTGGAGAAAGCCTACCGCTTCCTTGATTCCACTCGTGATGTTCCGGGATAAAGCGAAAGCAACGGCAACGGCGATGATCACCGCAAAAACGGCAACAGTCAGAATGATGCCGACAAATTTCGTCTGAAGGGCTCCTGCGTCGCCAACCATTTTGTCATTCCACTTGGTTGACGATTGATTCATCTGCTGCGTGACCTTGAGAATCTCTGCAACGGTGGCGTAACATTCTTCTTCGGATTTGAGCAAAACGTCTGTCAAGGACTTAAACAGTGCCCCCTGTTCACCCCATGTGATGGCTGTAGTCCGCAAGGAATCGATCCATTTATTTTCTTGTTCGTCAAACGGATTAAATGGGTTATCAAGGATGTCCTGCAAGTTAGTCAAAAGAACGTCCATCGCTTTGTCTCGCCGGGCATCCACTTTATTCCGTTCTTCCGTATCAAGAGTCATTTGAATGTCCCTGATCAATCGACCGACTTTTTCCCGCTCTTCGGCGACTGCTTCGACTCGTATAAGATGCTCCATCGCCTTTATTCTCTCGTCTCCCTCAAGTACTTTCACTTTTTCGCGGAGATAATCCTTCAGGTTATCAATGACACCCGAAAGTTCGTTGCCGGTTTCCCGTCGGTTGGCATCGGCTGCTCTCCGCTCGTCAACGTTGTTGTGGACAGTTTGGCTAAGTGTTTCAAACTTTTGGGCAAACGGCAGTATGTCCTGGGCACCCCTCTTCATTTCTTCCCTCTGGGTTTTTTGTTCAATTTCCGCCACTTTGTCGAGGATCAGTTTTCTGTGTTTTTTGAGACTTTCGAAGTCATCTTCCCTGCTGAAGAGGACGTATTTGAGCACATCTCCTTCAGCGGTGATCGTGGCGGTTTCGACCTCTGCCGCAATGGCAGAGACATCGCTTGCCCGTTTCAGCCCTACGAGGGCACTGCCCAGTTGGCTCAAGCCGAGGTAACTGGCTCCGGCAACAACGAGGAGCAAAAAAATCATAAAAAGAAAGCCAATGGACAATTTCGTGCCGATTTTCATGGTGGAAAGGGGAGTTGAAGAACTGGAAATCCAGAAACAGTATAAATCATGACGGAGGAAAAGTCAAGCATAGAGCGTTTTCTGCCAGTCCCCCAGTCCCCCAAACCCATTCAGGATACGTCCTAATGACACGCAAATTTCAGTCCTTGGAAAAAAGCCATTCCTCGCCGGTTAAGGTATAACATTGCGCAGGGAAACCGAGAACGAGTAACCTCATTGAGGAAGCACCGTCTTAATTCGGTCGATCAATTCCTCGACTGCTTTGATGAAGTTGTCATGATGTTCGGAAAAATATCGAACATTCGCCTGACGAGCCGCATGTTCCAACGCTTCTGCTTGCTTACCGACCCCATCCGCACAAATACCGTAACAGGTTCCCTTAATACCGTGAAACAGTGCCACATGATCCTGCAATTGAGATGCCGTAATCACTCGAATCTTGTCCAACAAGCCGGGAGTGTTTTTCACAAAAGACTGCAAGATGACCAAAAGCGTTGCTTCGCTGTTGCCGAACTGAACCAAAGCCCTTTCTTTGTCCAATCCTGCGATTGTCCACGATGCTCGCGTCGCTGAACTAATCACTTCCGACGACTGATCCAAATAGATGCTGGTCTCATGCGATTTGTCCCTCAACCAACGGCGAATAACTCCGTCCAACCGCATAATGTCAACCGGCTTCGATAAGAATGCCTGAAACCCTCGTTCCAAGAACATTTCTTCACTTCCCATGATTGCATTTGCTGTCAGTGCAATAATCGGTATCGTCTGTGCGTATTCCGTCCCGATTTCCCGAATCTTTTGAACCGCTTCAATACCGTCCATTCCCGGCATCATGTGATCCATAAAAATAGCGTTGTACCGAACGCCTTCGTCTCGCATGACATCAATCGCCATCTGACCACTTGTAACACAGTCCACCATCATTTCATAAGGTTTCAGCATGCCTCGGGCAACATCCAAATTGGTTTGCACGTCGTCCACAACCAATACCCGGACGTAGGGAAGTTTCAAACGAGTCAGTTGCGAATTTCTTACCAACTTATTTTGAGAATGACGCATGTGCATCAAATTGAACACCACCTCTTTGCCGATTACTTCCTCGGTCAGCGGCTTCTGCTGAATCCGAAGGGTAAAGGTACTTCCCTTGCCGAAAACACTTGCCACAGAGACCGTCCCTCCCATCAGGTTTGCCATTTTTTTGACAAGGGAGAGTCCAAGACCTGTGCCCTCGATTTTTCGATTTGCTTCAGAGTCAATTTGGTAGTATTCGTCGAATAACACCGAAATATCTTGCCGACGAATACCAATGCCCGTATCGGAAATTTTGAAAACAAGAAAAAAATCGCCTCCTTCATGTTTGCCGGCAATCGACCAAGTTACCTGTCCTGCCTGTGTATATTTGATCGCATTCGAGAGAAGATTATTCAGCATCTGTTTGATACGAAGTTCGTCTCCGAATAGCCGACTCGGCAGATTTTCATCAACATCGATCTTAAAGTGAATCGGCTTGGAACCGATGCGGACACTGTTCAGTGCCACTGTATCATTGATCAAACTCGGCAAATCGTACTCCACAGGCACCAGGTCCAATTTCCCTGCTTCAATTTTGGAAATATCAAGCAAATCATTGACAGTGCCGAGCAGTGTCATGCCGGACGTGTAAATTTTTTCCAGATTACCGGCAACGTCTCCCGTTGCTGCGCCCGAACCAATTGTCAGTTCTGAGAGCCCAATGATAGCGTTGAGCGGTGTTCGCATTTCATGACTCATATTGGCGAGGAAAACACTCTTGGATTTCGACGCTTTTTCGGCGATTTCCTTTGCACGAAGTGCTTCTTTGAAGGGTTTTACAAGAAAACTAGAAGCGAAAACGGCGACAACCAGACTGATCACCAGAGTCACAAGAGAGAGAGCCACAATCCCTCGCATGGCTTCCCGATGGAGACTACTGACAATGGGTGCAGTAACGCCTAACGCCCACCCCGTAGCAGTGCCTGTAATCGGACGGTAGTATCCGACACGCTGATGACCGCGAAAGGTGTGGATACTGCGTCCCGGCTTTCCTTCGACCATTTGACTGAAAAAATTGGCAAGAGATTGAAATTCGGAATTCGCCGGGTGCAATTTGGCAAGTTCGATGTAATTGACCCGTCCGGTAGTCATATCCTGAAAAATGGTGGCTATTACACTGCCTTCGCCATCACAAAGGACGATGTCCCCCTCTTTGTCCCAAAGTCGGAATTTATCCAAAACCTCTGTAAAATACATCCCATCCAACGTAGCGCAGAGAATGCGATTGATGCGTGTCTCGTGGCTTTGTACAATCGGCGCACAGACAAAAAAAACAATTTTCTGGTCGCTGCCGGCAGTGTTACGGATTTCAACCGTTGTCGAAGCGATGAAGGATCCTTCAAATGTTTTGACCAAATAGTCAGGTTTTTCTACGAGTAACCTTTCCGGTAGGGCAAGAGTCCCCTGCGAAGCAACAATCGTAAACTTTTCGTTTTCACCTTCACCAGTTCTTTCCACAACGGTCAAAGCGGAAAAAGAGGCTGTATTATCATGAGTGCCTATGGGGGTGTTACAATGTTTCTGAAGAACTTCATCGATGCGCTCGTCGGTAGAGAGGGCAACATCCAGAGCAATCGTTCTCGCACCAGATTTCAGGAAGTCGAGTTTGCTGGAAATAAGGGCATCCGCAAGATCGGCGACGACACGGAGACAGTCTTCTTCTACCCGAACAATACCATTTCGTATCAGGAGTGAACCGGTTCCCACTCCGATAGCGAGGGTCAGAAAAGCAAAAGCAACAATAATGCCAACAATTTGGATTCGGAGCGATAACATGATGGTTTCCAGACAAATTGGCTTCGGGCAAGCCCCATAAGCCTCCTCATTCTAATAAAAAAAAACAACTTCACAATCCCTGAAGACAATCCGATTGAAGTTTCAGGATAGGTGGGCAGTCCGACGAACCTTGAATTGCCCGCTGTGGTAGGTAGAATAGGAGCATGAGCACCGTAGCAACCTTATCCATTAAAATTTTGAATCCAAAGGCAAAATCGGTTTCCAAAACAATGAAAACAATGGCACAATCTATTATGATCGCATTGATCGTTTTTACATCCGTTCAACCAGTGTCCGCTGAACAGGGGGCAACTCAAATCGTCTGTTACAAGGACTACGGAGCAGTCGGCAATGGTATCACCGATGACTTCGATGCCATCATCAAGGCGCATGCTGCTGCAAATGAGGCGGGACTTCCCGTCCGCGCCGATGCGGGGGCAACATACTACATTGGAGCGGCAAGCAAGACCGCACAGATACAGACCGATACCGATTGGGGTAACGCCAAGTTCATCATCGACGACGCAAATCTCGCTGTCGAAAACCGCCATCGTAACATATTCCATGTGTCGTCCAAACTGCCTGCAACGCGGATCTCGACCGTACAAACGCTCAAAAAGAACCAAGAGAGACTCGAACTGTCGCTTCCATACCACTCCTTGATTCATGTTGCCGACAATCAGACTAAACGCTTTATCCGTTATGGGGCAAATCAAAACAGTGGTACGGCACAGGTCGACGTGTTTGTTGTCGATAAAAACGGCAATGTAGATAAAACCACTCCGATTATATGGGACTTTGACAATATCAGTTCGATGACGGCTTCCCCGATTGACCCGGAAACATTGACCGTCAAAGGGGGACACTTCACGACCATCGCCAATCAAGCCGAATCACGGTACACGTATTATGCCAGGGGTATCGGCATTACACGTTCCAACGTGGTGATCGACGGGGTCAATCATGCAATCACGGAGGAACTCGATCACGGCGCACCGTACAGTGGATTCATTTCGGTATCGACTTGCACCAATGTAATGGTCCAAAATTGTGTGTTGTCAGGACATAAGACTTATCGAACCATCGGCAACGCAGGCACTGCTGTTTCAATGGGAACGTATGACATAGCCGTCAACCGGGCTAACAACGTAACATTCAAGAACTGTCGGCAGTTCACCGACATCCACGACCCGAACCTGTGGGGGATTTTCGGTTCCAATTTTTCAAAGAATCTCACATTCGATACGGTAGAATTTTCACGTTTCGACGCTCACATGGGGGTAACGAACGCAACGATTAAAAATTCGGTGCTGGGACATCAGGGGATTAACCTTATCGGCACCGGTGTATGCCTTATCGAGAACACCACGGTACGCAGCAGGCATTTGATCGGTTTGCGCAATGATTATGGTAGCACGTTTGAAGGGGAGATCATTATCCGCAACTGCGAGTTCATTCCTCGCAGCGGAGCAAAATCCGACACCATTTTGATAGGTGGAAGTTATTCGGGACAGCACGACTTCGGCTATACGTGTTACATGCCGAGAAAGATCACGATTGACGGTCTTGTCATTCATGATACTGACCCGATAGACAACTATCGGGGACCAAGAATTTTTGCCAACTTTAACGGTGCCTATACGAGCGAAGAGTACGTGGAAAAATATCCATACGTAATCACCGAGGAAGTCGAAATACAGAATCTGACCATCAAAAGCGGCAAACCGTATTTCGTCAGCGACAATCCGTTTATGTTCCGAAACGTTAAGATCACGGAAAAATAAGGAACGTGATTCACCAAAAAAGATTTTATTTTTCGTTATGCGTTCACGGGTTTCGATTTTCAGCCGCAGGCACTCCAACTTGAATTGTCTGCCGAGGCGGGTAGAATGTGAACATGAATACAATTTCAACGCAGTATGCCCAAGATCGGTTCTCCGAAATCCTCGGCGAAGTCTCACGGACACATATTCCGGTTGCGATCAACGATGAGCATCATCCTGCCGTGTTGGTTTCCGCTGACGATTGGCAGTCCATCCAAGAAACGCTGTACCTGCTCTCCATTCCTGGCATGAGAGAATCGATTCGGAAAGGCTTGCAAACACCGCTTGCAGAATGTTCCGAAAATGTTTGGTCGGAGGATACCCGATGACTTGGACAGTCCTTCTCACGAAGCAAGCCCAAAAGATGCCAAACGAATCGAGCAGGCAGGCTTGCGAGAGAAAGTGCAACGTTTGTTGGATGTCCTTGGAGCGAATCCGTTTCAAAATCCGCCGCCGTATGAGAAATTGGTCGGCGATCTTAATGGAGCCTATTCACGACGAATCAACATCCAACACCGGCTCGTATATCAGGTGGTGGAAGCAGAAAAAACCGTAAAAATTTTGCGTACGTGGACGCATTATGAATAATGCATGCCGAACCTTGAATTGTCTGCCGAGGCGGGTAGAATGTGAACATGAACACAATTTCAACGCAGAAAGGGAACGCGTTGTTTACCTCACGAAGTTAGTCGAGACGGGTGCATCCCGCTCCGGGAGCGGAATGTGTCCTTGACCATATTCTGCTAACTGCAAGAGGTACGCCAAATTTCTGCCCTGTGTCCGGGCGATCCGCAGTCCTTCGAGGTCTTGACTCAACTCGCCGGGAACACGTCCGTGGACGGCACTCCAATAGCAGCCACTGGCAATCGTCATTTCGGAGATTTGAAAATACTTGTTCAGTTCATCGAAGGCAGCCGTTCCACCGCCTCGCCGTAACACAACGATTGCTGCTCCGAACTTCAAACGAAACAGTCCGCCGTTGCCCAGTGCAATGTAAAAAACCCTATCCAAAAACGACTTCATCGTTCCATTGATTCCGGCAAAATAGGTCGGCGAGCCTAGCACAATCGCATCAGCGGCAGTCAGTTTCGGGAGCAATTCATTGACCGCATCGTTCGGAAAGGCAACACATGTACCGTTTTGGGCTTCCCGACACTTTCCGCAACCGATGCACCCATGAATCGCTTCATTGCCGATAGTAACGAGTTCCGTTTCGATGCCTTGCTTTGCCACCTCGCCGAGTACAATGCGCAAGGCTTGTGCCGTGTTGCCGTTTTCCTTCGGACTACCATTAACTGCGATAACTTTCATTTTCAGGATAAGATAGAGAGCAGATTCAACCGACTTCTTCATTCTACACAGTGCAGAGCCGTTTTTCAAGATGTGCTGCTTCAATGATGTCTAACTCTTTTCCCCTGATTCCTTTTCGTAACCGTTACGAGCGGTATTTTTCTGGTTTTTTTTAGCGGCACGTACTTTTTCGCCGATATTCCCCCACCGACGGATTAGTAGGAAACCAAACGGTTGGTTTCCACCCCCCTACGGATGGTCGGGCTACTGGAAATAGTACCGACTCGCTTTGATCGGCAAGGGTCTCTCTCCCCGGGATTCTTCACCTATCAATCCGGTCTTGTGCGCTCCCCTTCCGAAAAGCCCCAATGCTTTGCACTCACCCCCTATAAGAAAGGAAACTATCATGACGAAACGATTATTATTTTACCCTCTCGCAACTCTTGTTGTGGGAGCCGCCCTGCTGTTTGCGGCACTATTTTCAGCGAATATCCACGCACAAGTGTACGACTTTGATAGTGCGAATGTGGAATCGCTTTCAGAGATTAACCCAATGTTAAGCGCAGGCGCAGTGCTTGCTCCTGGTCTCCTTGTCGGACACTCCGATGGTCTGGGTAGCTGGACCCCAATTGCACCAGTCGGGGTCTCACCACAAGCCTTGTATATCCTCGATGCCGCAACCATCACTATCGGCGACATGGACATTGAGTTCCTTGCTGACGGTACCTTGAAATTTGATGATTCCAGAGCAGAAGAATTCACTACGGGACTAGCGGCAGCAGTCGCTACCAATGATAATACCGGATCGTTCGATCTCAACGACATCGTTTTTGTCGGAGTACGTGATACTGGCAATGGCGAAGCCTACGGTTTTGCATACGTTGCGGCTGCACCATTCACCGGAGGCGTAATCGAAGGAAAAACGATTACCGTGATTGGCATGAATAACGCTACCCTCGGCACGACTCAAGTACGCGGTGTTTCTTTCGATGACGGTGCTGCCGGCAAACAACACCTCGTCGGTACGGATATTACGTTCGGCAACATCACAGTTGCCTCTGAGGGAGCACAGGCTTGGGGATTTTACGTGTACGGAGACGTTGATACAGACAGCAAAGTTAATCTCGGCGACATCTTCGCCCAAGGCGCAGCCAATGCAAGGGGTATCTATGTCGATAAACTTGAAGGCGAAACCACTGTCGGCAAGATCACCGCAATTTCTTCCAACAATTTCGCACGTGGTGTTCAAGCCTCCGGCATTGAAAATTTGACCGTCAACGGCGATATAATTGCCATCGGCGACAGTGCACACGGAATTCTTACCGATAAGTGGGGCACCAGTAGTGATACCCTCCCAACGACCGGTAACGGAAATGTTGCCGATTTGTTTGTTGCAGGTACTATTACCGCAAAGGCTACCGGTAGCGGAGGAGCACGTGGTATTCAGGTCGGCGGTGATGTTACCGGTAATATCGACGTTGTTGGAGGTATTCAGGCAACTTCGACGACCGGCAGTGCTGTCGGTATTCAGGTTAACGGTGCAATCACCAATGCCAACATTGATGCCAAGGGAAATTTGAGCGTCGGTGGAGTCAACGGACATTCCATTGTTGCCACTGCTACCAGCGGTTCTGCATACGGTATCTATGGTGGCGGTCCCGTTACAGGCTCCACCATTGACATTGGAAACATTTCTGCCACCAGCACTACGGGCGCAGCATACGGAGTTGCCTTCGGCGATGAAATTGGTGCCGGCAGCAACCTCGAATTCGGCAAAATTGCCGCGACGGTAAGCGGTACTACTTCTGAAGGTGCAATCGGCTTTGTGTCGGGTGCCGTTACAGAAGATGCCACAATTACTTTCAAGGGGGACGTTGACGCTATCGCGACAGACGGAGAATATGCGGTCGGCGTACAGTTTGGCGACGTTGTTGGCGGCTTGGAAACAGTTGCCGGTACGGTAGAGATCGGGAACATCACGGCGAAATCTGATGGTGTTGCCCAAGGTCTCCTTTTCGGCGGCACCACTGGAATCGGCAGTGTTAAGGTCGGTAAAATCACTGTGGTATCGACTGGTACGGGTCCCCTTCATGGCGCCTTTGGTATTCAGGCAGAAGATTATGCAAACCTTATTCTCAATGGCGACATCAATGTTACCGGTGCGCGAACAGATGACTTTGCCGCAGGCGTTCGGCTCGATAACGGCGGTACCCTCACCCTTGCCAAGTCGGTCAAAATCAATGCCGCACTCGGCGTAGCGGAGGGATATGGGATTTGGTCACAAGGCAACTTGAACATCAACCTTGCCGGGTTTGACCTGTCAAGCAACAGCACCCAGGCTCTCAGCAACGTAACTCTTGAAAGTTACGACGAAGGGGAGGTGCTCGAAGGTGCAACTGCCAATCTGGGGAAGGTCAACATAGCCGGTTCTCTGGATGTCTATGATGGTATTGTCGCTACAATCGGCGGTGGTTCTGTCGGTGCAGTGGGTATTTATGGCACACTGGTCGTGGCAGACAACACGACGATTGTTGACGGCGGTGATATTGACATACTCGGCGGAACCGGCAACATTACGGCTGGCGGTAGCCTTTGGATTAATGACACCGTGGAAGACGGTTTTGAGGGCGATATTACCGTCAACAATGCCGGACTTTATGTTCAGAAAGGGCAGTTTAACAACCTCACCGCAACTGGTGGCAGCGGTAGCGTTACCGCGACTGTCGCTGAAGGGGATCAACTGAGCGTAGCCGGTGCCATCTCGGGTCGAAACGTGAGCATCGAGAATGACGGTGTGTTCGATGCGGAAAGCGTGTCAGGTCGAAACGTGAGCATCCAAAATGACGGCATCATGGGCATAGACAGTCTCTCGGGACGAACCGTGAACGTAACCAATGGAAGCCAATTCACTGCGAACAGTGTTTCGGGTTATAATGTCGCCTTTGCCGGTAATGGACGTGCCGTACTGGACACCGTATCGGTAAGTGGCGATTTCAATATCGGTAGTAATAACACCGACACGACCACCGTTGTTGTTGACGGCGTGGAAATATTTAAAACTGGTGGTTGGCTCGGTAACGTTAAACTGGGCGATGCCAGCAAACTTGAGATTTTCGGAGACACCGCTGACAGATTTGAGATCGGTCAACTTGATGATCCGCTGCAAGCAGGGCGAATTGCAAGTATGTCCACATTTACAAAGTGGGGATACGATCCGGGAACCGGATACATCATGTCTTTAGGCATGAGAGATCGGGTCTATGCCAACGACAACTACTTGGTTGCGACGCAGATGCACCATAAATATACCGGTCTGTATGCGGTGCGGGATCATGTGATTTCCGGTGCAACTATGGCATGGCAAGGTGCCGGATACTACGGTCAAGCCCCGTGCGATTGTTCCTTCGGTTGCGAGCAGGATACCAGTTGCAAAAAAGCCAAAACGCGTGGTGCCTGGGCTAATTACATCGGACGGGATTCCCGATACCAGAGTTCTTTTAATGGGAACGATTGGAAAATCACCAACCATGGTGTTCAGGTTGGGACGGACTTCTTCCGAACTCAAAAGCATCAATTCGGAGCGTTTTTCGGTTACGAAGATTCAACGGCTTCGAACATCGGAGACCGGGTGAAGGGAAAAGACTATTATGTCGGAGCGTATGGAGTCCACGTTTTCAATGGCGGAGCGGATGTACGCACGATCTTTACCTACGGCTGGCAGGATTTCAAGTCATTACGCAATGGTCAGAGAGGTGTTTATCGAACAGCATTCGACGGCAACACGGTCGAGTTGAATGTTGAATTGGGTAAACGTCATTACTTTGGCGGACACAACGGAATATGGAGTACACGACCGTCTGTTGCGCTTGATTGGTATCTGAGTCGATTGGGCGGCGGTTGGGAAACCGGCGGATACAGTTCCTATGGTGCCATGCGGTATGGCTCGAAGGATTTTTCGCAGTTGTTTTTCCGTTTTGGAACGGACTTGCGGTACGAGCGAGGTCCTTGGGCACTCGAAGGTGGCGTGTACTATTCGTATGACATGCTGGGAGCCGACCTCCGGTCGTCTGTCTCGGATGTTCAAACCGGTAGTCTTGTCAGTACGCTTGGTGGCAGCAAACTGGGTCGTTCGGTTCTTTCCTACAATCTCGGCAGTTCGTGGCTGGTGTGTCGTAACTTTACGGTGTTCGGTGGTTATCGCGGCGAAGTTGCCCCGGAGCAAGCGGGCAGAGGTTATGCTCACACAGGTTACGTCGGCGGAGCATGGCGTTGGTAATTTAGCCGGTTATTTCCGGACAAGGGCGGCGGACGCAAGTCCGCCGGTAGGATCGCATGCAGGGAAGCGGGTGAGTGCCGGGGGGCGAATGCCCCCCGCTTTTTTTTCATGAGACTTCAGGCGATCTGCAACAAACAACTGCAAAACCACAACAAAAATATAGTTATAAAACTACTTCTTCTAATAAGATTACCAACCGAGACAGAGACCGAGACTGCCGAGATGGGTTACATGCCGCTCATTGATCAACAAATCGTAATCGCAAAAGAGATAGACATTAAATATGCTTTCAAGTTTCACACCGAGACCGAGCCAAGCCCAGTCCCGACCCGTGTTGCCTTTGTAAAACATGATTGCTGGCGTATTGACCCCATGAACCGGCGAAAACCGACCGCGATAAAACGGTGGTGGATTGTCGAGCATTTCATGCACCCACACCGACCGCCCCTGTAATTCCAATATGGTCGTTGCTTTCCAATTCAATCGCAATCCGAAGAGTTGCTGCAACCCATGACCGTTCCAATCACTCAATAAAACGGTAGCATGATCGTTGATATTTCCATGATAGAGGAAATCGTATTGCAAGGCGTAAAACGGTTTAATGCCCCACTTTCCGAAAATGAAGTCGAGACCAAATTCACCGAAGAGGTTCGTCTGTAAACCATCTCCCGTACCGGTGGTGCGGGCGGCGGAGACTTCATATCGGTCATACGCAATACTTCCGGTGAACGTGAAATGGCAGGTATTCAAATAAATGAACTTGCCGTAACCTAAAAGATAATTATCAATTTTGGAGGAGGCTCCCACAAAATTCATTTTGCTCTGGTTGATATTGACAAAAAATGTTGAATAAACTCCACGCGATTTGGCAACATCGAAACCGAGTTGAAAGCCGTAAAGGTTAGGATCAATTTTGTACCCCTCCTTCGGCTTCAACGTTGTGTCCGCATAATAGAGATTGGTCCAGACCCGTCCGCCACCAGTACGCCGCCGCTTCTTTTGACCGAGAAAAATGTCCACGTCGGTGGAAAAGATCGGTTGATCCGGCAAAAGAGAGAACTCCGTATTCTTTTCGCCTAATTCCAGCGGTGCAGCCGAAACTTCATCCGCTGTCAGAACGGACAGCAGAACACAAACCGTAATAAGAGCGAAAATATGCCTCATCACGTCCGTTATCGGCGGCAATTTGGGTAAACTTTAACGATTATTCCGATTTTAGCGACGTTATCGAAACAATTTTTCTGGCTTTACGGGTCGTATCGGTTGACATTTTGTCTATTTTGCCTAAAATACCCAAACAATCGGCGCAACCGATATTATCGGAACTCCAACCCAAGCAATAACAATGACTATATGGTTCAGCACAAACATCCCGGAAATGCGGGCAATAGCGACCTTTAAGCGGGTCAGTACGGACATCAGTGATATTCAGGAGCGAATTACGACAGGGCAGCGAATCAACTCCGGCAAGGATGATCCGGGAGGACTCATTATCAGGGAAGGACTGCGGGCAGACATCAAGAACATCCATGCCACGCAGGCAAATATGACACAGGCGGAAATCCTCATGGATACCGCTGCCAGCGGAATAATGCAACTTCTCGAAATCCTTCGTGGGACTGACCCGAATGATCCGACCAACGGCGGACTCCTCGGTGAATTGTACGGCTCACTGGATTATGCAGACAAAAAGACGGTGGCACAAGATTTTATGAAATTGTACGATGCTGTTGTCGATTCGACGAAGTACAATAACGAAGCCCTTCTGAAGGGAGTAACGAAGACGTATCAACTTGGCGGGGGACAGACGTTGGCAGTTGGAATCGGCACTTTGTCCACAGGAGATAACGCGGCGGCGGCGGCTTTGCAAGCAGCCATTGGGGATATTGCCGATGATACGACCGTTGCAGCAGCCATCACCGCTGCCGAAACCTTGCTGGGTGGAATTGCGCAGGTATCGGGAACGCTCGGCGGTTCGCAGAAAATAGTGGCGCAGAATCAAAAGTTACTGGATTCTCGTTTGACGAGTGTGGCGGCAGCGGAGGGTCGGATTTCCAATGCAGACATTGCAATCGAGTCGAGCCGAATGGCACGGGCGGAACTACTGGCACAGAATGCGATGAACTCGATCATGTACACCCGTAGTTACGCCGCTTTCTCGGTGATGTCGCTCTTCGGGTAAGGAGTGTTCAAATCGCAGGAGACCGGGAAGGTATTTTGGGGGATCCGAGTCATCGTATCCGTTTTGTTTTTACTTCGAAGCATTCTGTTAAAACTGTCAGAAAAAGATTTGCACACAAGCATTATGAAGCGCAAAGTGCAATACTGGGGGATTCCGCCGCAACACAGTGCCGAGTTCATGGCGGCGATGAACCCGACACGTTCGTCATTTTGAGACTTGGCTTGGTAGGGCTCGGTTGACGACTCTACTGAAATGGGGGAGAATGACGGGGCTTCAATGTATCAGGAACTAGATTTTGCGATCATGGAATCACCGAAAATTACCCGCGCTCTTATCAGTGTCAGCGATAAAATAGGACTTGTCGCCTTTGCCAAAGGACTGCATGCCGCTGGAGTCGAAATTTACAGTACCGGCGGAACACGATCCCACTTGGAAAAGGAGGGAATTCCCGTCGTTGATGTTGCAGACTATACGGGCTTTCCCGAAATGATGGGAGGACGACTCAAAACACTTCATCCCAAAATTCATGGCGGTATTCTTTGTCGGCGGGATAACATCGGCGACATGAACGCCCTCGCCGAAAATAACATCAAAACTTTTGAACTCGTCGTCATCAATCTTTATCCTTTTGAAGCAACTGTTGCCAAAGAAGGTGTTACCGAAGAGGAAGCGATAGAAAATATCGACATTGGCGGTCCTTCGATGATTCGGGCTGCTGCCAAAAACCATCATTTCGTTACCGTCATAACTTCACAAGATCAGTATTCTGTGGTGTTGGAACAGATTCAAAAGAATGGACGCACAACGTTGCAACTTCGACAGAGTCTCGCTCGTGATGCATTCGCCATGACGGGCAATTACGACAACGCAATTTCGCATTACTTCGTCGAACGTTTGACCAAAGAGGAGTTTCCCTCGACTCTTTCTGTCAAACTGAAGCGGAATGATGTCCTGCGGTATGGGGAAAATCCCCATCAACAGGCAGCGGTCTACGTCGATCCTCGATCCAAAGTTGCCAGTGTTGTTTCGGCTCGGCAACTCAACGGCAAAGAGCTTTCGTATAACAATCTTCTTGATCTTGATTCGGCATTGGCAATCGTTCGTGCCTTTTCGATGCCGGCGGTGTCGGTCATCAAGCACAATAATCCATGTGGTGCCGCCGTTCATGAGCAAATTGCCAATGCTATCAGCAGAGCAATAGCGGGCGATCCGTTAAGTGCGTTCGGATCGGTCATCGGCATGAACCGTCCGGTCGATCTTGCGTCCGCAGAAATTTTGGCAACGCCCGGCTTGTTCGTTGAGGCGATTGTCGCACCGTCGTTCGATGCCGATGCGTTGGAAACCCTGAAAACAAAACCGAAGTGGGGCTCCAATGTCCGGCTGTTGCATGTCGGGTCGCTGGAAGTCCCGCCATCCCGATGGATTCTCCGACCACTCGAAGGTGGAGCGTTATTGCAAGAAACCGATACAAAAAGCGATCCCGAAGACCAATGGACGGTCGTTACAGAAAAGAAACCGGAAAAAGGCGTTTTGGACGATATTCGGTTTGCCTGGGAAATTGTCCGACACGTAAAGTCGAATGCGATTGTGTTGGCAAAAGAAGGAATGCTTCTCGGAGCAGGAGCGGGACAAATGAGCCGAATCGACTCGATGGAAATTGCGATCAAGAAGGCGGGCAAACGGATTGGTGGGAGCGTTTTGGCAAGTGATGCGTTTTTTCCATTTCCCGATTCGATTGATCTTATTGCGGAGCATGACATTCGAGCGGTGGTACAACCTGGTGGTTCGCGCAATGATGAGGCGGTCATCGAAGCCTGTAATAAATATGGAATTCCCATGATCTTCACGGGACGGCGGCACTTTAAGCATTGAAAACTCCTTTCAAGTATAATCGAATCGCCTGTGGTATAATGACTGCATTGAACGTCGCATTTTGAAAATCGTACCGTGCATTTTGAGATTCTCGTTGAAGACGCATCGGGAAAAACACTGTTGGAGCAGGTCATTCCTAAAATTTTGGGACCGAAAGGTAAACCGAACTCTTACCGTATTGTCAACATTCAGGAACTCAAACATCGGGTCATGGCAGAACTGCCCCGAAAGCAGGCAAGAACGCTCCCTTGGGATGTGATCCTGTTTCAAACACTGGCGATCCAGTTAAGAGCCTATTCCAAAGCGTTGATCCGTAAAAATGGAGTCATCGTGATTGTTGTGGATGTGGACTCCCGGCGTTTGGACACGTTTCAAAAAAAATTGGAAAACCTCTTTCAAACGAATGCTCCGCACTTGGAAGGGGGTGTCCGACTGGCTGTTGAAGAAATAGAGGCATGGATTTTGGGCGACATGACTGCCGTTCGCCGAGCCTATCCGCTTGTCAAAGAATACATTCTGAAAAGTTACGAACAGGATTCCATTTGCGAAACGTGGGAAGTTCTTGCCGACGCAGTTTTTCATGGCGGTGCGGAGCGGCTCACGGAAGCCGGTTATCCGCACATTGGTCGGGAAAAGTGCCGATGGGCAGAAAACATCGGACAATACATGGATGTGGACACGAACTGTTCGCCGAGTTTTCGTGCCTTCCGAGACCTGCTCCGGCACTGGGCAGATACGTAAGTGTTTCCGTTGGACGGGTGAGGATTTAGCCCTCAGTATAAACAATACCGTTTTTTGAATCCTTATAGTTCCTTTACGAAAATGGAACCGTGGTCCCGTTCTTGCCAGGCTTGGTTGCGGAGCAACGAAAACAGTGGAGAATCCTCTACGGTGTGAGCCTCTATTTGAACAACCTGCTTTTGGGCAGCCAAATAGCAGATTACCTTTTCCAGTAAGAATTGTTTTATTGCGTCGTTCGCAAGATCGGGATGGGCACGCAGTTCCATGAGACTGGCAAACCAAGTTCCTCCATATAGCGTCAAGAAGTTTTCTGTGTCAGGATAGGAAATTCGTATCCGCAATCGGGCAATGGGGCGGTCCATTCGTACCAGATACACCGTTGCATCAAACCACATTCCGTTTGCCTGAATACATCCCTCCCACCATGTTTTCGATTCGGGAATTTCGTGGATGTCTATCGCCAGTTCAGCATAATAATCGACCGTCTCCGTGACAGATGCCCGGGAGAATTTTCGGAGATCAAAGTGAAACCAAGCGGTCTTTTGGTAAATTTGGTAGTTTGCTTCGTGAAAGGCATTGATGATCGTCGTGTCCGAATGGAGAATTCCGAGGGCTTCGCCGCCGCCGTAAAATGCGGTGTAAAACGGTGCGCTCGGCGCAGGAGAACCGCCGAAAATCTTTTGTGCCCCCAATCCGGCAAGATAATTCTCACCGGCACGGATCAGCATTGCTGCCACACCGGCAACATCGCGGTGTTCCGGATCAACACAAAGAAAGCAAATTTGTCCCGTAGCGCGGTCAAAGGAGTATCCGTTGCGGGTGGGGGCAAGCGTTGTGTGAATATACCCAATGGGAGTGCCTCCTTCAAAAGCAAGCATGATCGATCGGTTGTCGAGCATCGGCTGTCCCAGAATCTGTGTTTGCAACTGATTCAGTGACGGGGCAAACAGTGGAGGAAAACCATCCAGACGTTGTTGCGTCTTTCGCCAGAGTTTCAGAATCCTGGGCGGATCTTCGTTGCGAAAGGAGCGAATAGTCAGCATAAACGGGATGGAATCACGAACCGCCCCAAGACGGAACGTCGCATTATAGGCATCGGCAGGAAAAATGTCAATTACGGGAAGGAGATTCGTGCATTTCTATTTTTTATATGCAGTATAAACCTCCTGTCAAGAAACGGAGGATAACAAAGAAAATCAGTCCTATACAAAGCAATTGCAGAAACGATCTAAAGTTTTTTCTCTAGCACCGGTTCGGCAATTTGTCCCGGAAATGTGAACGTAAATACACTGCCGCATCCGGGTTGGCTCTCGACCGAAATAGAGCCATTCAGCCTCTCTGCCGTTTGCCGAGCCACTGAAAGACTGATCCCTGTACCGCTGTACTGGCGTGTAAAAGAGGAATCAGATTGCGAAAACGGCATAAAAATGCTTTCCAAATGATCTGGATCAATCCCAATGCCGGTATCTTCAACCGAAATGTCAAGCAAGAGCGTATTCGGCGATGGCGATACCGATGAAATACCGTAACGAATCGAGACGGAACCCTCGTGTGTAAACTTGATGGCATTATCAACGAGAAGAATCACCACCTGCCGAATGTGTGCCGGATCGCTCCATATCCATTCCGGCACATCGTGCGGTTCGTCCACCGTGAATAGCAGCGATTTGGATTCCGCCCGGCTTCGCATCATCTCGGCAACCCCAAGGATCAGGTCGCGGAGATTGACCGAGGTGAATGTCAATCGCGGTGCTTGAGAGCCATCCATCGCCACCACGCTCAGAATGTTATTCACTAATTCGAGCAAACTTTTGCCATGTTCCTTCATGTGTTCGAGGACTTCCATACACGGTTCCAACTCTTTCGTCGCATATTCTTGGATGTATTGGGTAAGAATCTCGGTGTAACCGAGTATCGCACTCAGCGGCGTGCGAAATTCGTGACTCATATTGGTCAGGAACAACGTTTTCACATGTAACGCCTTCTCGGTGATTTTTTTTGTTTCGGTCAATTCCATGACGGTGTACTGCAACGTTTCTGCCAACTGGCTGATTGCCGCTGCCTTGATTTGCAGATGGTTGACAAACAATACCGCCCCGAAATAGACACCGATCACAAGAACAAACAAACAAAGAGGATAAATTCTTTCGAGAAACATCGCACGATGAATGGTATCCACCTTGAAATCCATCGCCAAAATACCATCCATTTTTTTGTCTGATGTCCAGATAGGTTCTACGATGGTAAACCATTTGCCCCACTTATCAACAAATACTTCAAAACTCATTGCCCGCTCTTTATGTTCGTGGACATATTGAAACAGCGGGTCTGTTGGAAACAATTCCCCGATGTCGTTCGGCTCTTCATCGGCATCAATGAATCCGTTGTGGTTGGCATCCGAAATCGGAGCAGCAATGAATTGAAGGTGCTGTTGATCGGCAAACCGCATCGTGTAAGCATAGCCGACATAGCTATTTGTAGCGGCAGGAAAATCGAGTGTATCGACGATCTTGCCGAAATCGGGATCGTCTTCGGAGGTTCCATTTTCGGCACGTACCCGCAGGGCAAGGGATGCTTCGTCCGGTGCCGTGAGAATGCAAAACGGTTTTGAGCCTGAATAAGCGGTAATCCAATCGGTGTTTTCACTGTGTGCGTCCCGCCATTGCAACCGATAGACCGTCGCTTGGGGAACGGGTTTCCATTGAACGAAAATCTTCTGGGTACTACGTCCGAATGCTTTGCTGTCCTGGGTGAGTTTTGCAACTGCCCACTGGTTTCGTCGTTGAACGTGAATCGGTTTGTCGTAATCCGAGGGAACGTCTTCCCAACCCGCGGTTAAACCTTCTGGAACCGCTAATTTTGCGAGTATCGGTTCGTTTATGCTGCTATCGTGGACAATTTGTCCCCACGAAAAGAATGGTCGCTGATCGGGCAATAGCAAAAACGGGGAAGACCAGTCGGAAAATAGTTCGGGATTGCCGGGCTGGATTTTCCAGTGATTGAGACGACCAACGATGTCGGCGTAGGAGGCAACCAATTTGGCAAAATTATCGCGTCGGACAAGTCGTTGTTCGTGAATAAAAATGGACAGCCCGACCGCACCGAGCAGTAAGAGAAAGAGAAATCCTCCCCAAACCGAACCGATGAATGGAAGGGATCGTTTCTGATAGGCGAGCCAAAGAGAGCAGGCGAGCATGCAGAGGCACAGTACCACGGCAACGGCAGCGAGGTCGTAGTACACGGAATAATCATGGCCGATCAAGTGGGCTTGCGGTGTCATACTCCCGGGAGCGAAACGAAAACAAGTTCCATTGATTGTACCGAATTTCGCTCGACTTGCTACTCTCCCAACTTCCTGATCAGTAGGTGTAAATCTTGCACACCGACGGGTGGGCAGGGTAGCGGAAACCACGACCGTAAGATATACTGTGTGTGAAGACAAAATCTGTCCATCCCCTGATGCCTGCCTGTGCAGGAAATGACTTCCATGAAACGTACTCTTTTCGCCTTTGCTTTAATCTGTTTGTGGGTCGGTAATGCGTCTGCCAGCGAAATCTGGTCAATCGGAACAAAAAATTTCTCTAACGCGGAATTTCTTTCGCTGCCACTCACGCCGAACGATTACAAACCCTTTGCAGAGAAAGGATTTACCGTAACGATTCCCGCCGGTCAAACCACCATTGAGCCAAAACAATTTCCCGCCTGGCTACCGGGACCCAGCGACGTTTGGGCAGATTCAAAATCGTATTCCGTAACTGTAACCTTCGATCTGCCGCCGAACTTCGACATTAAAGAAACAGAAATCTATCTGGAACTTCATGGCAAAGCACAGCATCCACTCCCGCCGGTTCTCGAAATCGCACTGAACGGCTCGAAGCAGGTTCTCGAAACCAATTCGCAGCCGGGCGAGCCTTGGTCGTCGTATCAGATTGCCTTTGCACCCAATCTCCTGAAGCCCGCCGGGAACACCCTTCGCATCACGAACACAAAAGGGTCTTGGCTCCAGTTCGATTCCTTGAGATTTGTCGCTCTGACAGGAAGAATCGAAACGATTCGCCTCACGCCGTTGCCGGGTATTCTGCGCGGAAAGAACGACGAGCCGATTCGCCGATTCCACGTGGACTTCAACGGTGAAAAACTGAAAAACAATGCCCTATTCACGATTGAATCACCAACCTCAATGGTGAAAACCAATCTGGAACTCAAGCCGGGAATCCACGAGTTTGAAGTGAGCCTTCCCGGTGCCGCACAATTTTTGGACAAAGAACAGAAAATAACCGCCGCACTGCGACCGGAAAATGCACCGCCGATTACCACAGCATGTACATTGCCGCCCGAACGAAAATGGACGATTCATCTGATCCACCAGACGCACCTCGACATCGGTTACACGCACCTCCAAACCGACATTTTGAAACGGCAAGTCCAATCGCTCCGGGATGCCTTGAAATATATTGACGAGACGAAAGACTATCCCGAAGAGGCAAAGTTTCGTTTTCATCCCGAAGGTATGTGGGCTGTTGAAGCGTTTCTGAAAGAAGCCACAGCGGAAGAAAAGGCGGCGTTCATCAAGGCGGCGAAGAGTCGGGACATTCACATCGACGGAATGTATGCCCAAGCGATGACCGGAATGTACAACGACGAAGAACTTTTTGAACTCTTCGGCAGTGCGGCACGATTCTGCCGCGAAAACGGGATCGTTCTCGACTCCGTCATGCAAACCGACGTTCCGGGATATACATGGGGGCTTGTTTCGGCGATGTATCAAAACGGCATCCGATACATGACAATGGGACCGAACGTCTTTCATCGGGTCGGGCGAATCTATGAACCGTGGGGGGACAAGCCGTTTTGGTGGGTGTCCCCCAGCGGAAAGGAAACAATGCTCTGCTGGTTGCTCGATACCGGGTATCACCAATTTCACGGCAAACCCATGGGGCATGAAATTTCCCAAGAAGAGATTTTCCGAATTCTCGCCGGAGACGATTGGATCAAACGGGATCGCACCGACGAGCGAACGTTCCTGTTCGACGATCTTGTCGTGATTCGTTACGGAATCGAAGGGGATAACGGACGACCCAATCGGGTTCTCTCCGACGTGGTGAAGGCGTGGAACGAAAAATTTCTATATCCGAAATTGGTGATTTCACGGAACTCCGACGTGATGCGACTTCTCGAAACACAATACGGCGATCAACTTCCCGTCGCTCGGGGGGACTATTCGCCATACTGGGAGGACGGCTCCGCAAGCACAGCGGAAGCAACGGCGATCAACCGTCGAGCCAGCGAAAAGATCATTCAAGCCCAAATCCTCTGGTCAATGTTGAACCCGGCAAAGAAATTGTCGTCCGTTGTCGATGATGCATGGACGGACCTGATCATGTATGACGAACATACTTGGGGAGCGCACAACAGCATTTCGGAGCCGGACAGCGATTTCGTCAAAACTCAGGACGCTTTCAAACAAGAATACGCAAAGCGAGGAAGCCGGAAAGTCGATGCAATTCTCGACAAAATCGTCGAAGATTCTCCGGCACTGAAGAAAGGGACAAAAAACGACATGCTTGTCGTCAACACGTTGAGCCGAGACCGCTGGGGAATCGCCTTCATCGGTAAGACACAGATCAGCAAAGCACCGAAAACTGACAAAGGTTTAAGGATATACAAAAACGATGTCGGTAATCCGGTGCCGATCCAAGCGGTTGCCGATCCCAATGATCCGGGAACATGTTCGTTATACGCCCATTTTGCGTTCGGAGAAAAACCCGGTCCCGTGCCTGCTCTCGGCATGATGTCATTGAGCCTTGACGAAACGGCGGCAATTCCGAGGATTCCGAGTTCGCTGTACATCGATGCGGAAACCGGCGAAATGGGAAACGATATGGTCAGTCTCGTTATCGACAAACAATCCGGTGCAATCAAGTCGCTTCAACTCAAGACGGTCAACCATGAATTCGTCGATGTCGGTGCCGATGGCAACCGGGGGCTCAACGATTATCTGTACATTATCGGTCGAAATGCCGAGGAGAACCGGTCTCGTAATGAGGGAACCGTCAAATTGACGGTCGTTGCGTCCGGTCCGCTGGTTGCCTCTATGCTGATCGAAACAGAGCCGGATTCGACTCCGAATGCCACGACATTCAAGCGGCAGATTACGATCTTTGCCGATTCAGAACGAATTCGTATCGAAAATGTCCTCGACAAAAAAATGGAGCGGAATCCCGAAGGAACGTTTTTCGGTTTTCCGTTCAACATTCCGAACGGCAAGTGGTTCCTCGACGCACCGTGGGCATCGGTCGAGGTCGATAAGGATCAAATTCCCGCTGCGAATCGAAATTATTATTCATTGCAACGTTACGCCGTCTGCGCCGGCGAAAAGGTCGGTATCAACTGGGTAACTGTCGATGTCAACATGATGCAGTTTGCTCCGATTCTCTTTACCGGTCCCCACGGTCCGCTCAGTGCCTGGCGAAAGGAATTTCAGCCCGGCGGTACGTTGTACAGTTGGGTCTGCAACAATCATTGGGAAACGAACTACAAAGCGGGACAGGATGGTCGACTCTGTTTCGAGTATTGGATTTGGCCTTACGCCGCATCGTTCGACAACAGCGTTGCACAGCGTTTTGCCCGGCAGGTGCATCAACCGCTCCTCCGAATTGATGGAGTCCTCGCTCCCCTTCCGAAAGCAAAATTTTTGGAGTTGGCAGATAGCAAAAACATCGTGATTTCCAGTGTGAAGCCGACTCGGGACGAAAGCAAAGCCTTGTTGGTTCGCCTGTTCAACTCATCGCCGAATTCGTTGTCAATGAAACTTCATCTGCCGTCGTCGGATCAAAAGGTCTATCGTTCCAATCCGTTGGAAGACCGTTTGGAGGCACTCGACGAGATTCCGTTTGCTCCGTGGGAAGTTGTTACGGTACGAATTGAATAGACCACGCTGCTCAAAGTGAAACCCGCTTCGGTGCAGCAAAATGGCTATAACCCCGTTTTGACCGAGACAACGGTGGGTACAGATAAAAAGGGAGTCCATAAAACGATAAAGCGGTACTGGAATCTACCGTCCGCCGGAGGATTGCACTCAGAACCGCATGGATTCGGCGAAGACTTCCTGAAACTTGGGCAGTTCCGCCAGTTCGCAATGTTGCGATTGCTCAACAATCCGGCGGACGGCTTTGCTTCTATCGGGATTCAACAGCATTGTCCGCGCACCAGCAAGCGACGTGTTACCACAAAATTGAAAACGATCCGGTGGAAGAGACGGCAATAAACCGATCCGCCGTGCCGAAGCCAATCGAATCGATTGACCGAATCCGCCGGCAACATAAAACGTTTTTATTTCTTCCGGCAGTACGCCGTTCTCTTGAAGCAATAACGTAATTCCTGCCCGGATCGCTCCCGCCGCAAGTTGTAGTTCCCGAATATCCTGCTGGGTCAATACGATGGCTTCGCCGATGCCCGATTCCGCCGCCGAGACCAATTCAAAACAGGGTTGTTTGTCGGCGAACCGTCCGCTGGGCAAAATGATTCCGTGATCCAACAATACCGCAACGGCATCAATCAAACCGCTGCCACAAATGCCGATAGGGGGCTTGTTACCAATCGTCGAAACCCTGATCCTTCCCGATTCGATTTCGACGTGCTCAATCGCTCCCGGTATGGCAAGGGTTCCGTATTGAATTCTTGCCCCTTCAAAGGCAGGACCCGCCGCCGTTGCCGCCGTGAAAAGTTTGCAACAACGTGACAATACAATTTCACCGTTTGTTCCGATGTCCAGCAACAATCGGGGAGCGGTCAAGAGAAAGAGTTGTGGCAGCGTCAACACTCCGGCAACGATGTCGCCGCCGACGAAACCGCCAAAGATGGGAAACGCCTCGATGGTTCCTTCTGTTGACATCGTGAGTCCGATTTCGCTCCCCCGACGAGCCGGAAATTGTTCGACAGGAGCATGAAAGGGACTTTTGCCCAGCGACGAGGGATCGATACCAAAAAGGAGCGATTGCATGACGGTATTACCAGCGGCGACCATCATCGAAATGTCTTGTGAGGCAATTCCACCTTTTTCTGCAAGTTCAGCCGTCATTTCGTTGATCGCCTCGACAATGAGTTGCTGCATGGCGGTCAGTGCCGACGGATTTTCCATGACTTTTTGGATTCGAGTCATTACGTCATCGCCAAATTTTCTTTGCGGATTAGCGCGAGATGCCGTTTGTACCGGCAATTTACCTGTGAAGTCATGCAATTCGGCGGCTAGTGTTGTCGTGCCAATGTCCACTGCGATGCCGTATAATCCCCTGTGTGCCTCTGTGCCTCCGTGTGAAAAAGATTCGTGGGAATGACGGCTGGTGGTCAAAACAACGACGTTTTGCTCATCGATTCGGAGCGAAGAATTGGGAAGGAGAACGTCAAGATCGCTTTCGATGAGAGTTTGGCAGGCGAGAATTTTCCGGCGGTTGACGATCACTTGGCATTTTCCACAAGTTCCTGCTCCACCGCAGTGTGTCCGCAGATCGAAACCGGATTGAACGAGGGCTTCACTGAGCCGGGTCCCTGCTGGTACGGTGAAGATTTTCTTCTGATCAGGACTGCCTTCCTGATGAAAAGTAATGCGATGTTGGCTCATGTTACTGTAATCCTACCACCAATGAGGTTCCAATGCAATTCGTTATGAAAGCCGGGCAGGCGGCTCTGACTACTCATCGGGATACTCGGCGAATGGAGACCTTTCCTGAACGCTGTCGTCTTCGTGAATCGAAACGATACAAAGATTGTGCCGATTGGCAAAGTCCACGACATCCTGACGGTCGATAAAAATCGTTTTGTCCGCTTCGATTGCCAATACTCTTGCGCCTGATTCCTGCATGGTCTGGATCGTTAACAGTCCAAATGCTGGCACGTCAAACCTCATATCTTGCTGCGGCTTGGCAGGTTTGACGACGGTAAAGCCCTTTCCCGGACATAATGAACCGGCGCGGCGAATACATGCGTCGGTGCCTTCGATTGCTTCCAATGCCAGAACGGTCAGTCCGCTGACGCAGACGCTTTGCCCCACGTCCACTCGTCCGAGTTCTTTGGCAATTTTCCAAGCGAAACAAATATCTTTCCATTCGGCGGCGGTTGGACCGCGACGTGTCAATTTTTGGCGTTTCATAAGTAAATCAGGAATTAAATCCGTAGCAGGCAAAAGTGTGAAACCATTGTTTGTAAATGCGTCTGCAACCGCTCCGAGCAGCGTGTCGGAGTTAGAGTCCTTCCGCCGGGTGAGGAACATCGGAGCAAAGGTTTTGAATGTGTACCAGTCGGGAAAATGTTTCCAGATGAACCAAGGATCGAGGATCAATCGTTTATTGATTCCGCCTGCCATCGTGCCGATGGTTAAACCGTGCTTGCGAAAAAAGCGGAAGGCGGTTTGAAGGCGACCGAGTCCGAGCGGCAACCAAGCGTCGCACATGGATTGCAAAACGGGATCGGCATGATCGACAATTCCGAGACAATACACGCTGATTCCTTGTTGTTTCAGTGCCTCGGCAAGGTAAATCGGATACCGTCCCTTGCCAGCGATAAGCCCGACCTTTGATGGAACTTTCATTTCACCATTATACCCTATCAGAGCAAGAGGCGTAAGCCCCGTCGAGACGCAGTGGAATGACGGACTCCCCCCGATTGATGTGTCAATTTTGCCCCCCGATTGCTTGGAAGTCATGCTTGAGCGAACAATACAACCGCTGATAAATCGGCATTGTTGCGTTGTAAACTTTCTGCGCCTTCACGTTCGGCTTTGTCTCCTTGACAACCTTAATTGCCGACTTGCAGGCTTCCTGAATGTTCTTGAATTCTCCTCCGCCGACCGCCGCTAATAGTGCCACGCCGAACGCAGGACCTTCCTCCGAGTTGATCGTAACAACCCGCTGTCCGAAAACGTCCGCCTGAATCTGCCGCCAAAACGGACTCTTCGAGCCACCGCCAGATGCACGAATCTGCTTGACCGGAATGTCCAAATTGTGAAAAATTTCCAGCGAGTCCCGCATCGAATATGTTACCCCTTCCAACACACTGCGAACGAGATGTCCCCGGGTGTGCGCCAATGTCAAACCAACAAAGCATCCCCGCGCAAACGGATCGGCATGCGGAGTACGTTCGCCACTCAAATAGGGGAGAAAAAACAACCCTTCGCTGCCGGGAGCAGTCTTTGCCGCTTCTGCTGTCAGGAGATCGTACACGTCCACTTTTTTCTTCTTTGCTACCGCCATCAGTTCGGCACAGAGGGCATTTCGGAACCATTGAAGCGAACCACCGGAAGAGAGATTGACCCCCATCAAGTGCCACTTGTCCCGAACAGCATGGCAGAAGGTATGCACCCGACCCAGCGGGTCGATTTTCACTTCGTCGCTGTACACGAACATCACGCCGGAGGTTCCGATGGACGTTGACAAGATTCCTTCGCTCACGATGCCGTTGCCGATTGCCCCGGCAGCGCAGTCTCCTGCTCCGCCGACGACCACACAGTCGGTCGTCAAGCCGAGCAACTTCGCTGCTTCGGAAGTCAGTGTGCCGGTAACGTCTTCCGATTCGTAAACTTTGCCCAAGAGGTTGGTGTCGAGTTTGAGCGCACCGAGCAGTTCCTTCGACCAATTCCTGTTGATAACATCGAGCAGAAGCATTCCGCTGGCATCGCTGACTTCGGTAGCGTATTCGCCGGTCAATCGACGGCGAATTTCGTCCTTCGGCAACAGCACTTTTCGGAGTTTCTCGTAGTTTTTTGGCTCTTTATTTCTCAACCAAAGGATTTTCGGAGCCGTAAAGCCAGTCAGCGCAGGATTGGCAACGAGTTGGATCAATTTGCCGCGACCACCGACGGCGTTCTCGATTTCGGCGCATTCTGCAAAGGTGCGTTGATCGTTCCACAGAATTGCCTTTCGGATTACTTTGTCGTTTTTGTCGAGGAAGACACTGCCGTGCATTTGACCGGAGAGTCCGATACCTTTCACGTCGGCGGGTTTGAGTTTCGCTTTTCGGATGGTATTTTTCACCGACTTGACGACGGCGTTCCACCAATCTTCGGGGTCTTGTTCGCTCCACAGGGGTTTCGGAGCGTAGCAGGGATACTCTTGCGTATCGCTTGCCAGTATTTTGCCTTTAGCATCGATAGCCAATGTTTTCGTGCCAGAGGTTCCGATGTCAATACCGAGAAATGCCATAGCGTTAGCGGGTTAAAGATTTTCCTAATGATACGCTATCGCTTTTGCTTTGGAAAGTGGGTGCGAACTTCAGAGCCGCAATCGTGAGATTGCGCAAAACAATCAATTCCATCAACGGTAGTTGATTAGGTTCCTCTCTGATTTCTTCCAGTTCGTCAATACCAGCAACCATTTCTTGGGGAGTGGAAATTGTAATTGTCATGTCTGTTTCAGGGAGTAAGAGTTGAGCAAATCGAAAAACTACCGAATTTACGATTCGGTATTATACGTTTTAGACCATTCATGTCCGCAGTGCTTGCACCGGTACTCGTCTAGGCAAGTTTTCACCGTAACAATTTTTTGTGTCGGAATCGCTGTGGTTCCCGTAATTTCACCTCTGCTATTGAAGTGATTAACGTATTTAACGTCGTCTCTTATTTCATGTCGGGAATCAAGGACAGACGTATTGACTGTTTCCTTTGCCCATGCTCGTTCACACGAAGGACATTTGCTTGCCGACCGTGTTCCGCCCCAGATCAACGATAGAAGTAAGATAATGAAACCGCCAAAACAAAGGATGACAATCGGAGCAGATTCTTTGGACATATCTGCCCAAGCCGCAAGACTAGATTGGTTTGCCAATGCTACCAGTAAAGCGATGACAGCAATGCCGATAGCAACGCCCCAACCGATGCCTTCGCTCGCCCATGACGATTGGCTTGTCCCACTATATCCCGATGCAGCAAAAGAGGAAGCGGAAAACGAACTGGCAGTTGAAGTGGAAGAAGAGGCGGACGGATTGGAGAGGTATCGGATCATGTCTGGTTCTCCACCTTCTTTTGCTCTGTCGAGTGGTGTTCGACCTGTATTATCTTTCGCATTGACATCTGCCCCTTTGGAAACGAGAAACTTGGCAACATCGACGTTCAAATTATAACGTGCAGTATGATGGAGCGGTGTTGTGCCGTCATTTTCTTTCGCATTAACATCAGCACCTTTGGAAACGAGAAATTTAACAATTTTTATGTCTTTTGCCATGTGGAGCGGAGTGTCGCCGCCGCCACTGGTACTCCTTGCGTTTACATCTGCTCCCACGGAAACAAGGAATTTGGCGACCGCAATGTTTTCGTGAATAGCAGCACAATGCAAGGCGGTTCTACCGACAATGTTTTTTGCTTCAACAACGGCTCCTTTGGAAACAAGGAATTTTGCAACCGCAACATCCTCACGCATTGCATTGTGGAGTAATGTGTGCCCCTTTTCATCCACTGCTCTCACGTCGCCTCTATACTGTGCATACTTTGTACAAAACTTGTCGATTTCTGCTTGTTCTCTGGCAGTGAACGTGTACGATTCGGTCGGATAAGACACAGGTAACGGTTTGGCGGACGTGGATTCATTGGAAAGAAATTGGTATATGTCATCATCCGACTTTAATGGT
>Ga0123353_10001182_pt1 | contig 31925 bp, 30 predicted proteins | sample TergutLab28metaG_3_FD_92763 | JGI IMG/M metagenome (GOLD analysis project Ga0123353, IMG submission 92763) | Labiotermes labralis P3 segment gut microbial communities from Petit-Saut dam, French Guiana - Lab288 P3 | ecosystem: Host-associated > Arthropoda: Insects > Digestive system > Gut ... | reverse complement strand
CGGGTGTGCCTGGCCGACGTCTCGTGCGAGGGCATCGGCGGTGTGACTGCCGACGACGTGGCGTGGGCCGCGCGGACCGGTCACGTCGTCAAGCTCTTGGCGGTGGCTGAACGCCTCGACGCCGGGATCTCGGTACGTGTCCACCCGGCTCTTGTGCCGTTGACCCACCCGTTGGCCAGTGTGCGCGGGGCGTTCAACGCGGTGTTCATCGAGGCTGAGCACGCTGGTCCGATCATGCTGTACGGGCAAGGTGCCGGTGGGGAACCGACGGCGTCGGCGGTGGTCTCTGACGTGGTCTCAGCGGCCCGCAACCGGGTGACCGGCGGGCAGGGCCCCCGCGAGTCGGCGTACGCCAACGTTCCGGTGCTGCCGCCGGAGGCTGCCGTCAGCCGGTTCCAGGTCCGGATGGACGTGGCTGACCGCACCGGGGTGCTGGCCAAGATCTCCGCCGCCCTGGCCGACGCGGACGTCTCCATCGAGTCCGTCCGCCAGAACCCCAGCCCTGGCCCGCGTGGTCTGGCCCACCTGGTCATCACCACCCATGGGGCCACCGAGGCTGCGAGGGTCGCGACGATCGCCGCCCTCGAACGCCTGGACGTCGTGGACACGGTCGTGTCTGTGCTTCGAGTCGAAGGAGACATGCTCTGATGGCCCACCAGTGGCGTGGTGTGATCGGCGAGTACGCCGACCGTCTGCCCGCGCACACCCAGACCCATGTCGTGACCCTGCGTGAGGGAGGCACCCCGCTGGTCGACGCACCGGTGCTGTCGGCTGCGACCGGTGCCGACGTGTACCTGAAGTTCGAGGGGGTCAACCCGACCGGGTCGTTCAAGGACCGGGGGATGACCACGGCGATCTCCGCCGCCGCGCACCACGGTGCCAAAGCGGTGGTGTGCGCGTCCACGGGGAACACCTCAGCGTCCGCGGCGGCCTACGCCACGCGCGCTGCGATGGTCTGCGCAGTGTTGGTCCCCGACGGCAAGATCGCCATGGGCAAGCTCTCCCAGGCGGTGGCCCACGGGGCACGGTTGTTGCAGGTCGACGGTAATTTCGACGACTGTCTCGTCGCCGCACGCAAGCTCGCCGAGGCGTACCCCGTCGAGCTGGTGAACTCGGTCAACCCCGACCGTATCGAAGGCCAGAAGACTGCTGCTTTCGAGATCGTCGACCAGCTTGGCGACGCCCCCGACATCCACGTCCTGCCCGTCGGAAACGCAGGCAATATCACCGCCTACTGGAAGGGTTACCGCGAGTACGCCGGTCTGGACGCCGGCGCCGCCCACGGTGCTGTGGCCACCCACACCCCGACCATGTGGGGTTTCCAGGCGGCAGGGGCTGCCCCGATCGTCCTGGGCCACCCCGTCGACGAACCCGAGACCGTCGCCACCGCCATCCGCATCGGCAACCCAGCGTCGTGGGAACAAGCCGTCGAAGCCCGTGACGTCTCTGGCGGCCTCATCGAAGCCGTCACCGACCCCCAGATCCTCGCCGCCCACCGCCTGTTGTCGTCCAAAGTCGGCGTCTTCGTCGAACCAGCGTCCGCAGCAGGTGTCGCCGGCCTGCTCATGCTCGCCGACCAAGGCCGCGTCCCCGCTGGTGCCACCATCGTCATCACCGTCACCGGCCACGGCCTCAAAGACCCCCAGTGGGCCCTGCAGAGCATCGACGGCGAACAGGTCGAGCTCATCCGCGTCACCCCCGACGTCATGTCCATAGCCACCGCCCTCAACCTGACCTGACCAACTGGGCAAAAGCACCTTCCGCACGTGAAAGCTGAGCGTTCCGGTGAGGGCTGACGTTGGGACGTCAGTTCTCGCTGGAACGCTCAGCCTTCAGGATGTGGACGGGATCAGATGGTCTTGCCGATGTTTTCTTCGACCTGGCCGGGGGGGGTGGGGGTGGTTTTTTGGACCTGGAGGAGGAACTCGATGTTGGACTTGGTCTCGCGGAGCTTGCCGATGAGCAGCTCGATGGCCTGCTGGGCGTCGAGGGCTCCCAGGACGCGGCGGAGCTTGTAGATGATCTTCAGCTCGTCGTGGGACATGAGGATCTCTTCGCGGCGTGTGCCGGACGCGTTGACGTCCACCGCGGGGAAGATCCGCTTGTCGGCCAAGCCGCGTGACAGGCGCAGCTCCATGTTCCCGGTGCCTTTGAACTCTTCGAAGATGTAGTCGTCCATCTTCGATCCGGTCTCGACCAGGGCGGTGGCCAGGACGGTCAGCGAACCGCCGTGCTCGATGTTGCGGGCCGCGCCGAAGAACTTCTTCGGCGGGTACAGGGCAGCGGCGTCGACACCACCGGTGAGGATCCGGCCCGATGCGGGCGCGGCCAGGTTGTAGGCACGCGAGAGCCGGGTCATGGAGTCCAGCAGGACGACCACGTCGCGACCCATCTCGACCAGGCGTTTGGCCCGTTCGATGGCCAGCTCGGAGACGATGGTGTGGTCGGACGCGGGCCGGTCGAACGTCGAGGCGATGACCTCACCGTCGACGGTGCGCTGCATGTCGGTGACCTCTTCAGGGCGCTCGTCGATGAGCACGACCATGAGGTGGACCTCGGGGTTGTTCGAGGTGATCGCGTTGGCGATCTGCTGCAAGATGATCGTCTTGCCGGCCTTGGGCGGGGAGACGATCAGCCCGCGCTGGCCTTTGCCGATCGGCGCGACAATATCGATCACCCGCGGGGTCAGGCGTGTCGGCTCGCCCTTGGACTCCAGCGTCAGCCGTTCCTGCGGGTACAGCGGGGTGAGCTTGGCGAACTCTGGACGGTTGCGCGCCTGCTCAGGTGTCATCCCGTTGACCGCGTCGAGCCGGACCAGGGCGTTGAACTTGTTCGGACGGTTGCCCTGCGGCGCCGGGTCGCCCTCACGCGGGGCGCGTACCGCACCGGTGATCGCGTCACCGCGGCGCAGACCAGCTTTTTTGACCTGGCCCAGCGACACGTACACGTCGTTCGGGCCGGGCAGGTAGCCGCTGGTGCGCACGAAAGCATAAGAATCCAGCACGTCGAGGATGCCGGCGACGGGCAGCAGCACGTCGTTCTCGCTGACCTCCACCTCTTCGAGGCTGGTGAGGTCTGGCTGGCGCCCCCGGCCGCGTTTGCGGTCGCGGTAGCGGTCACGGGACCGACGACGACGTCCGCCCCGTTCCTCGCCCTCGTCGAACCGCTGGCTGCCTTGCTGGTTCTGCTGCGTCTGCTGGCTGGACTGGTCGTTGCTGGACTGGGCTGGCTGGGCGGACCCTGCCTGCTGGTTGGACTGGTTCGCCTGGCCCGAGTCTGGCGAGCCTGCGTTGCGGCCAGAGCGCCGGTTGCGCCGAGAGTGCTCTGGACGGTCGGGGGGGACCAGGCGCGCGTCAAGTGCCGCCTCCAGCTCGGCCAGGTCCTGGCTGGGCTGCTCGGGCTGGCCGGGCTGGTCGGGCTGGCTGGACCGGTCAGGGGACGAGGCCATCGCCTCGTCGAGCGTCTGGGCGGACGGCCCAGCGCTGGTGTCCGGGCCCGGGCCTTCGCCCTGCTTGTCGGACGGGTCGTCGCCTCCTGCGGCACCGATCGCCGCGACCAGGTCGCCTTTGCGCATCTTGGAGGTGCCGCGTACACCGAGCTCGGTGGCCAGGGCCTGCAGCTCGGGTAGGCGCAGGACTGTCAGCGCAGCGTCGGTGCTGGTGACGCCAGGTTCAGTGGCGTCGACGGTATCTGTCACGAAGGACCCTCTCCCTCGTCGGGGCCGTTGTTACGGCCGTCCGCGGTCAGATGACGCGGATTCGTCACATGCATCACACGTACGCGCACGACCGTGGCTCGTACGCATGAAGGATTGTCGTCCCCCCGATGAGGTTTGTGACCTCAACCCTGCGAGTCGGCCGCGTGACCTCGAACTTGAGGTGCTGTACTGACTTGAGTCCGCTGGCTCACAGCGCTTTCGACCAGCACTGCGGCGACATGTCAGGTTGGGGAGTAGACCCATCGTAGCATCACTGCGGGGCTGAGACTGCAATCTCATGTCCTGAGCGTGATCTCACCCGCTTATGGCCTGGTCACAAGGCTGGGCGCAGCTGCGCCAGGTGGCTCACTGTCGGTGCGGCGGACAGCTCGTGCGCCTGGGCCCGCCGGTCCTTTGCTCTTGCCTGGGCCGGCTAGAGCTGTTCGACGACACCGCCAGTGGTGTCGGCGGGCAGCTCGGTGATCATCCACCCTCCCAGGACGCCCCCGAAGACCTCGTGCACGACCGCCCGCGCGTCCATGGTGCCCCGGGTGCCGAACACCAGGACCGTCGGACCAGCGCCTGAGACCACGGCGGGCACGTTGCGGCGGCGCAGGGCGTCGACCAGGGCCAAGGAGTCGGGCATGACCGCACGGCGCTGCTCTTGGTGCAGCAGGTCGGCAGTCGCCTCGAACAGCAGGTCAGGACGGCGTCCAAGAGCCTCGACCAGCAGGGCGGCCCGGGCGGCCTGGGCCGCTGCCACGCAGTGGGGGACTTCGCTGGGCAGCACCTGGCGGGCGGTGGAGGTGTCCAGCCGGGTGGGAGGGACGGCCACGACGGGCACGATGTCACGGTGCAGCGGCAGGCTCACCGCGCGCGGGCCGGGCATCCACGCCACGGTCAGGCCGCCGTAGACGGTTGGCGCGACGTTGTCGGGATGGCCCTCGTAACGTGTCGCCAGGTCCAGGACCATGGCGTCGTCGAGCATGGCGGGGTCGGCCAGCATGCCACGCACCGCGAGGATCCCCGAGACCACCGCCGACGCCGACGACCCCAGCCCCCGCCCGTGCGGGATCGTGTTGGTGCACCGCAGCCGCAGCCCTGTGCGCGACGCGCCGAGCTTGTCCAACGTCTCCAAGATCGTGCGGGCGACCAGGTGGTTCGCGTCGGTGGGCACTGTCGCGGCACCTTCGCCGACCACCTCGACGCGCACGTCCGGGTCGGCGGTCGCGGCCACCTCCACCTCGTCGTACATGGCCAGCGCAAGGCCGAAGGAGTCGTACCCAGGCCCCAGGTTGGCCGACGACGCCGGCACCCGCACCCACACCCGGTCGTGTGCCAGCCGCATCAGGGCCGCCCTGTCGCGACGACTGCTGACCGCACCATGACCTCACCTCGTCTGACGATGGACCCAAGGATAGGGTGCGTCGGGACCCTGCGGCGCACCCGACGACCGGTGTCGCAGGGACGCCCGGCTGGTGCACCCCGAAGTGTCTGCGTCGTGACTGGTCAAGGCCCTGTCCGGTCATCCGTGGTGACGACACCGCTCCACGGATCGTCCCGGGCGGCGACACCTGGCGAGTACGATCAGCCGGCACGAACCGCATCAAGGACCAACGATGAGCAACCCGGCTGTCCCCGGTGGCGCGAACGGGCCATACCCCGGCTCGCCAGCGCCCAGTGGCGGGCACGGGCCTCTGGGGGCACTCCCGGGGGCGGCCCCAACCCTGAGCCCGGCTGCCCAGCGGATGCTGGCGGACCAGCACTTCTACTACGAGGTCGCGGTCGCGGCGTCGGCCGCAGCCAGCCAGGGTGTCGACCCGGGCCAGGTGCTGGCCAGGTTGTGGGGTATCAGCCCCGCCGAGCTGGAGCACGCGAACGCCTACCACGCCCAGGCGCTGACCCGATCTGGCGCCGACGACCTGAGGGCCAGCGCACGGTTCAACGCTGCCCGGCAGGCGGCCTGGTCACGTCACCTGCGGCTTGCTTCGGGCGCCCCACCGTCAGGGGCAGTCACCTTCGACCACGTGCCCGAGCTGGCTGCGGTCGAGACGGCCGCGGCCCGGTTCGACTGGAACGGCCTCATGGCAGCGCTGGGGGCGATCTCGCGCCCCCAGGACCTCGACTTCGCCCTGTCGCACATCGAGGAGCTGCCGCTGCTGGCGCAGAGCTTCGTCTCTTTCGCCGCGCAGGTCCCCGACGACCCGCTTGCCGCGACCGTCGTAGCCCGCGCCCTCATCGCCTACGCCTGGGACGTGCGCGGCAACTGGCCCGCTGACGAGCTCACCACCGTCCAGTGGACCGCTTTCACCCGTCTGGCGGGCCAGGCTGAGCAGATCCTGGGTTCGGTGGTCTCCCGGCACCCGCGCTACGTGCCGGCGTGGAGCAGCTTGTTGCTGACGCCGGTCCTGCGCTCGGCGTTCCCCAACCCGGACTACCACCTGCAGCAGCTGGCGGATTCGACCGGCGGGACCGAAGGCTGGCGCGGGCCACGTGACGAGAACGCCTTCCGCACCGGTGGCGGTTTTCGGTGGAGCCCGAAGCACGTGTCTGAGCGCTACAACCGGGTCGTCGACATCGACCCGTGCTATTTCCCGGCACAGCTGGCCACGTTGCAGCTGTTGGTGCCCAAATGGGGTGATGTCGAGCAGTACGGCTGGGACGGGCCGGTCGACGAGGTGATCGGCGAGATGCAAGCACGTGCGGCTGAGTTCGTCGAGCACTGCACCAGCCAGGCCCCTCCCGGAGCCTTGACCCACGCCCTGCCCGCCTACCTGCACTTCCACCGGTGGTTGCAGGTGTCGTGGTTCGACGAGTGGAACGGTGGCGAGACCAAAGCCCGTCACGGCGACCGGTATTTCCGCAGCGCGCAGGTGCAGGCCGAGCTCGTCCGCGCCGTCGCTGGCTCCGTCGACCACCACGACCACCCCGAGTCCCTGCACAGCCGCCAGGCCCGCTCCCTGCTCGCCTGGGAGCTGTGCCGCGGCGGACGCCACAAAGAAGCCTCCCGGCTCTTCGAGTCCCTGGGTGACCGTCCCGCCTCCTACGGCTGGGTCCACGAAGACATCGACCACAAGCTCGACCCGTCCCACATGACCTCCGAACAAGCCTTCCTGCGGGCACGCAAGAGAGCCACGCGGCACTAGCGCACCACCGCACGGCCGGGATCCGGGGTGCGCCTGGGCCGTTCGGGTGACCGGTTTGTCCCATGTTGTGGGCGTCGTCTGGCGGCACGCCCGGAGTGGGTCCGGCGTGTCGCGTGACACGCCGGGTCCTTTGTCCGGCGGGTCGCGGTGCCTGGGACGAGGGTGATTGGTGCCTGGGACCAGGGTGGTTGCTGCCGGGGTGGGGTATTGGCGCCGTTGCGGGGCCCAGCCTGTGGCCGCACACCGATCTGGCAGGTGTGTGTGCAGGTCAAACGGCAAAAGCGCCCCCGCCGGGACTCGAACCCGGAACCTGCGGATTAGAAGTCCGTCGCTCTGTCCATTGAGCTACAGGGGCCGTGCGGCGTGCGCGGTCCCAGCGTAGTGGGAAGAACGGTCTGCAGAGTATGGACATTCCGCCTGTGGGGCATGGAAGAATGACCCCGCGTGCCGCCCGGCGCGTCGTATGGACGAAGGAGCGGTCACCCAGTGGCTGTGCAGGACGATCACACACGTGGCGGGGCCAGACGGCTGGCGGCAGCAGAGCTGGTCGAGGCTGTCGACGAGCTGCGACAGGCCGCCGAGCGCACCCGTTTCCCGCTGCAGCTGCCGGGTGCCGAAGGCGCTGAGAAGTCCCGTGAACGGCTCGTCAGCCAGCTGGTCGAGAACCTGCTGCCGCGGCTGACGCAGCTGAGCGCCCCAGCGGTGATCGTCGTGGCCGGGTCCACAGGGGTGGGTAAGTCGACGCTGGTGAACTCGCTGGTCGGGACAGAGGTCTCCGAGGCTGGGGTGCTGCGTCCCACAACCCGCCGTCCGGTGCTCGTCCACCACCCTGCAGACACGGCTCTGCTCGCAGGGCACCCGGTCGCCCAGGATGTCGACGTCGCGCGGACCACCGCCTTGCCACGTGGTATCGCCCTGCTCGACGCCCCCGACATGGACTCGGTGGTCGAGGAGAACAGGACCCGGGCCTACCGGCTGCTGGAGTCGGCGGACCTGTGGTTGTTCGTCACGACCGCCACCCGCTATGGCGACGCGCTGCCCTGGCGGGTGCTGGGGGACGCCGCCCGGCGCGGTACGACGATTGCCATGGTGCTCAACCGGACCGGGCGCCGTGCGCTGCCTGAGATCCGCAAGGACCTGCAACACCGTATGCGTGACCACGGGCTGGGCAGCTCGCCTTTGTTCGCCGTGCCCGACGTCGGCCCGCACACCGGGCCGCTGCACCCCGACGCCGTCGCCCCGGTGTCGCGCTGGATCAGCATGCTCGCCGGGCCCGACCGCGCCGGCACCATCGTGCGCCGCACCCTCAAAGGTGCGCTCGACGCGTTGCACGGCTGGGTCGACGAGCTGGCGCAGGCAGTCGAAGACCAGGCCGCCGCCGCTGGTGACATCAACGCGGCGGTCGTCTCCGCGCTGGTGCCTGTGCGCAAGGCCCAGGTCGCAGGCGTGCGTGACGGTGCGGTCGCCGACGGGGCCGTGCGCAGCCGGTGGGAAGAGCTTGTCGGTCCAGGTGGTCCGCTGGCCGGGCTCGTCAGCCGTGGGCGGGTCCGCGGCAGCGCGAGGGAGGCCCGCGAACGTGTTGCGGCGGTCAAACCGCTGCTCGACGACCTAGGGTCCGGGGCGCAGCTGACGTTGCTGGCCGCGCGGGACGCCGCGCACAGGGCTGTGGAGGAGGTGCTGGGCGGCCCCGGCGGACCACGCGGTGGCGCCGCGCTCATCGAACACCTCGTCGTGCCGCAGATCCGAGCCCGGCGTACCGCGACCCAGCGGATCTCCGGCGACTGGGTGGAAAACGGTGTGACACAGGTTCGCGACCTGCTCAACGGCGGTGAGGTGAACCAGGTCTCTGTCGTGCTGGTGCGCCGTGCCACGGTGCAACGCTCGGTCGGTGTCGAGACGGTCGCCGCGCTGGCCCTCGCTGGCGCCGCGGGGGTGTCTGCTGCTGCCGTCGCTACTGGGTCTGTGCTCGGCCCTGCGGGAGTCGAGCTGATCCGGGCGCTGCGTGACGACCTCATCGCCCGGGTCGACGCCGAGATCGACGGGGAAGCGGAGATCGTCGACGACGTCCTGACCGAACCGGACCTCACGGCCGGGGCGGCCTCGCGGCTGCGCTCGCGTCTTGCGGCCCTCAAGGAGCTGACATGACGGGGGGGCTGATATGACGACGGCTTCTGCGCGCCAGACCCGCACCCAGCAGGTGCCGTCGACCAGGCGTCTGCTGCACGGTGAGCAGACCGATCGGATCGCCGCGCGCGCCGACGCTCTGGGGGCTGTCGTCGACGGTGCCGCCGATGTGCTGGACGCCGCGTTCGTCACCAAGGTTCGCGGTTCGCTGGACCTGCTGCGCAGCCGTCTCGCCCTGGGTGTGGACCGTACGGTGGTGGCGCTCGTCGGCGGGACCGGGTCGGGTAAGTCCAGCCTGTTCAACGCGATCACGGGGTTGCAGTTCGCCACGGTGGGCCACACCCGTCCGACCACCTCGGCGATGAGTGCCTGCGTGTGGGGTGACGACGGTGGTCCGATACTCGACTGGCTGGCTGTGGACCCGCGTCGGCGTCTGCGCCGCGACAGCCTGCCAGACTCTGCGGCGCACGACTACCTGACTGGGCTGGTGCTGCTCGACCTGCCCGACCATGACTCGATCGCCACCGAGCACCGCGAGATCGTCGATGCGGTGCTGCCGCACGCAGACCTGGTGGTCTGGGTCGTCGACCCGCAGAAGTACGCCGACGACCTGCTGCACACCCAGTACATGAGCCGGTTGCGCGGCCGGGACACGGCCATGCTCGTGGTGCTGAACCAGATCGACACGGTGCCGGTCGAGTACCGCCGCAGCCTTGTGGGTGACCTGGCCCGCCTGGTGGTGGGTGACGGGTTGTCCCAGGCGTCGGTGCAGGCGGTCTCGGCGCGTACCGGCAACGGGGTGGTCGCGTTGCGGGCACGTCTGGCCGAGGTGGTCTCCGGGCGGTCGGTGGCAGCCGACCACGCCTGGCACGACCTGTCGGTGCTGGCCGCTGAGGTCGTCGCTGAGCTCGGCCCGCTGGTCGACCCCCCGACCGTCGACGACCTGCCGCCGGTCATCGAGACGTTGACGCAGGCAGCGGGCCTCGAAGCCGCCGCCGACGCGTGCGCAGCATCAGTACGTGCCGGCGGGCAGGCACCGACCACCTTGGGTTCCGTGCACGCCCAAGGCGCCGAGCTGGCCCGCCACCAGTGGCTGGACCGCGCTGGCGGCCCTCTGCCCGAGGCGTGGGCCAAGATGCTCGACCGCACGGTCTCGACCGCTGAAGAGCTGCGCAAGGCCACCTCCGACGCGCTGACCGGCGTGACCGCGTCTGTGCAGCGCACGAAAGTGGTCGAGATCGCGTGGTGGGCCGCAGGTGTGCTCGGCGTGGCTGCTGCCGCGATGCTCATCGGGGCGCTCACCGCCGGCACGCCAGTGTGGTACGTCCTGGGAGCCGTCGTGCTCGTCGGGTTCGGGGTCGGCGCGGTGCTCGTCGCCCGGTGGTGGCGGTCCACAGAGGCCGAGCGGACTGTCTCCAAGCTCGTCGCCGAAGGCCGCAGGCTTGTCCAGGCGGCGGCGGTGGTCCACCTCGTCGAGCCGACCGGCGAGGTCTACGAACGGCTGCGCCAGGTGCAGGAACAGGCCGCCCGGATCCACTGAGCCGACGATCTGCTGGTCGTGACCGGCGCATCCGGTGGTGCCCAGTAGGGTTGGGGGTGTGGCTGACTACATCTACACCATGTACAAGGCGCGTAAGGCGCACGGGGACAAGCTCATCCTCGACGACGTCTCCCTGAACTTCCTGCCAGGGGCGAAGATCGGCGTCGTCGGACCGAACGGGGCGGGCAAGTCCACGATCTTGCGGATCATGGCGGGGCTGGACCACCCGTCCAACGGCGAGGCCCGCCTGGCGCCGGGGTTCACGGTGGGGATCTTGCAGCAAGAGCCACCGCTGGACGAGGACAAGACCGTCCTGGGCAATGTCGAGGACGGGGTCGCCGACATCAAGCTCGCCCTGGACCGCTACAACCAGATCGCCGAGGCCATGGCCGACCCGGACGCCGACTACGAGGCGCTGGGCACCGAGATGGGCAAGCTGCAAGAGATCATCGACGCCGCCGACGCCTGGGACCTGGACTCCCAGCTCGAGCAGGCCATGGACGCCCTGCGCTGCCCGCCGCCGGACAGCCCGGTGGACGTGCTGTCCGGGGGGGAGCGGCGCCGGGTCGCCCTGTGCCGGCTGCTGCTGGAAAAACCTGACCTGCTGCTGCTCGACGAACCCACGAACCACCTGGACGCTGAGTCTGTCCTGTGGCTCGAGCAGCACCTCCAGGCATACCCCGGGGCGATCCTCGCGGTCACCCACGACCGGTACTTCCTCGACCACGTCGCCGGCTGGATCTGCGAGGTGGACCGTGGGCGGCTGTACCCGTACGAGGGAAACTACTCGACGTACCTGGAGAAGAAGTCCGAACGTCTGCAGGTCCAGGGCAAGAAAGACGCCAAGCTGGCCAAACGTCTGGCCGACGAGCTGGCGTGGGTGCGCCAGAACGCCAAAGGCCGCCAGGCCAAGTCCAAGTCCCGTCTGGCACGGTACGAAGAGATGGCCGCCGAGGCCGAGCGCACCCGTAAGCTCGACTTCGAAGAGATCACGATCCCACCAGGCCCACGGCTTGGGTCGCTGGTGCTCCAGGCCACCGACCTGCGCAAAGGGTTCGACGGTCGTGAGCTCATCGGGGGACTGTCGTTCACGTTGCCGCGTAACGGCATCGTCGGGGTCATCGGCCCCAACGGTGTGGGCAAGACGACGTTGTTCAAGACGATCGTCGGGCTCGAGCCCTTGGACGGTGGTGAGCTGAAGATCGGCGAGACAGTCCAGATCTCCTATGTCGACCAGTCGCGCGAGGGCCTGGACCCGAAGAAGACCTTGTGGGAGGTCGTCTCTGACGGCCTGGACTTCATCAAGGTCGGCAACGTCGAGATGTCGTCGCGCGCCTACGTCGCCGCGTTCGGTTTCAAAGGCCCTGACCAGCAAAAACCGGCTGGGGTCCTGTCCGGTGGCGAACGCAACCGTCTCAACCTGGCCCTGACCCTCAAACAGGGCGGCAACCTGCTGCTGCTCGACGAACCCACCAACGACCTGGACGTGGAGACCCTCGGCTCCCTGGAGAACGCCCTGCTGGAGTTCCCCGGCTGCGCCGTCGTCGTCTCCCACGACCGTTGGTTCCTCGACCGCGTCGCCACCCACATCCTCGCCTACGAAGGCACCGACGACGACCCGTCCGCCTGGTACTGGTTCGAAGGCAACTTCGCCTCCTACGAAGACAACAAAGTCGCCCGCCTAGGCGCCGAAGCCGCCCGCCCCCACCGCGTCACCTACCGCAAGCTCCGTCGCGACTGAGCTGAGTAAGCCGCTCTCAACACCCAGGGCGGGCAACTCTGAACTTGTGACGTCGGTATAGGTCAATCGCCCTGGGTCCATGATGGGTACGCGAATGGGCCCACGGGCCCTGCCCACCCCGGGTGAATCCCCCTAGGGTCTGTCGGTAGAGGCCACAGGTGGAAGGGTTGCGAGGTTGATCGTGAAACATTTTGACGTGCCTGGTCGCAAATGTCGGTACGACCGGGGCGCGGCAACAATCGAGTACGTGGGGCTCATCATCGCCGTTGTCGTTCTCGTCGTCGGCGTGGCGGCTGTGGTGTCGACCACGTCGCTGGACGTGGTCGATAAACTCAAGAGCGCAATATGTTCGATCACCGGTGGGACGGACTGCGCCGACGCGACAGTCGCCGAAGATGGAACCCCGCAGCAGCCAGGCACGAAATGGCCCGAGCCGACAGAAACGCGACCCGGTGGCCATCGAAAACCCATCTACCACCTGACACCCGGGTTGGGCGAACCAGTCCCGGGAAAATCGGTGCCCACGCCCAACCCACCCCCGTGGTCACCAGTTGACGAGGGGGCTGGAAAGCACAACAGTTCCGGTCGTCTCAAAAAAGCCGCCGCCTACTTAGAATTGCCGGACTACTATCGAATCGCATGGGAAGCCAATGTCGCTGTTCCCGAGGCGTCACGCAACCTTCGATGGTATCTCGAAAACTCTGGAAAGGACCTGCCGCAGGATGTCGACAAGATTTTGCGGGATGTACCTCGACTGAATCGGGATTATACGACGGAGCAAGCCGACCTTGGAATGTCAGCCATTGCCGATGCGAAAGAGCGAGGCGCAACCGGACCAATGACGTTCCCAGTGTCAACTGCGTGGTCGCCCTTCAGCATCGGCGCGCGTGAGAGCCCAAACTGGTACTTGGCGATTGGTCACCTACAATATTCGATGGTGGGGCAGGTCACGGTCTACCCGCCATCGACCGCCGGGGGGGAGTGGACGTACGAGATGACGACGTCTATGATCATCAGGAAACAGTACAACTGGGACAAGGGAAAGAGTTTCTACGGAGTCCCGGCCGACTCTCTTGGCTGGCTGCACCGTGCTGGTGTCGCACAAGAGTACCTACTTACCGGTGAGTCGGCAGTGACGACGAGGAAGGGACCGTGAGCATGAACCGGTATCGTCGGTTGTGGGCTGGGCTGGCAGTTGGGTCGGCTGTTCTCGCTACTTTGGGCTGCCGCTCCACAGGTTCTGAGCCTAGGCCCACCGACCCGACCGCTTCGGGAACTGTAGATGCTGGCGAGGTGCTGGCTGAATACGGCCTGGTGCTCCCCGCCACCGCTGAGCAGGTCGAGGCGACGGCGCTCCCGGACTGGGAAGACGGGTCATCAGATGTCTACCGAGTGACGTTCACTGCCCCCGCTGAGGACGTCGGGCAGATGTGCGTGGATGCCGGGATCAACGGCCCCTGGATCGTGTCAGGGCTTTCTGACACCGACATCGAGACCTTTGGCGTCGATGTCGCACCTGAGGGCTCGCGCATCTGCAGAGGGGGCCGCCCGGGATACTACGACCACGCCATCAGGGTTCTATTCTGGGATGATCCTGCCTCGGTTCTGGTCGTCCTTCTCACGATGCCACGATGATCATCGGCATTCTTCAGCCGCTGTATCAATTCGATTGAGGAGTTCACGCGTGAAAGAAATTTTCGCCACCAAGGTCGTCTTTGCCTTCATTGTCGCCCTTGCTGTCGGCACCCTGGTCGGATGCCAGAGGGATTCATATGACCAGTTTTGTGACCTGGCGTACGGTGCCAACGACCTCGATGTTGGCAGTGACCCTGGCGCCGCGCTCGCAAGTATGCGTGAGCTCAAGGCGGCCGCACCGGATGACATCAAAGACGATATCGATGTTCTCATTGCGGCTTTCGAATCGACAATGGACATGCCACGGGATGATCCAGACTCTATTCTTGCTGCCGCTGATGCTGTTGATCACGAGAAGACTCGTGCAGCCTTCAAGGCTATCGAGGACCGGGTCGACCAAATCTGCACAGGCTGACCACTCTTCCGGTCCCGGTGCACCCGGAACGGAGCATCATCTCGATGGTCGTCCGGGTGCCGTCAGGGCCAGGTCTCACAGAATCGGCCAGAGGGTAGAGGGCTTGCGCACAGACCTTCGCGGTGCAGCCTCGTGCGGACTATCACGGTTTTCCTGTGCCGAGCCGTGTGAGAGTGAGGGTGGACCCGCCGAACACGGAGGTCCTTGAGGGGGTGACCACCAGTTTCGATCCGAGGCAAGAACCCGTCCAGGTTTCTTCGTTGCGGATGTCCTTGTCCTGGCCGTTGTACGTCAGTGTTCCGTCGCGTCGAGTGAATACGAACGTGAGGTTGTGGTCGGTGCCAGACCACTGCCCTGCCTCGGTCACGTCAGCGGTCAGCGCAGCATTCTCGACGTTTCGGTCTCGGTACGTCCGGACCGTCATCTTCCAGGCGCTGTCTAGGGTGCCGTCCTCGTTGAACACGAAACGGTACGAGCCGCTGGTAGAATTGGCAGACGAGCCTGGGTTCGCCTCGGCGAACGCCTTGGAGATAGAGTAGTTGTCGACCTTCCACTCGCCGACGACACACGTCGATACTGCTGTTTCGGGGGCATCGTGCCCGGTGCTGTTGGGGACGTGCGCCGGGACTTGTTGCGCTGTGGTGTCACCGGGCTTGGTGGCGTCATCCGGGCGCAGCGCAAAGGCCACTGCCCCCACGATGAGAAGTGCTGCAGCCAGACCAGCAGCCAGCCCGACCCAACGCCGTCGGGGCCGGGAAGCGCCAGGTGCCCCAGGGGTTGGTGGGGAAACCTCCTGGGTAGCCGCCAGCGTCGGGTCCGGGTCTGCTTGGGGGAGGCGGGGCGGCGCCTGTTTCCGAAGACCGGATATGGCACCTGTTGGTAGGACCAGCTCGGAGCGGAACTCGGCAGCGGTCTGGTACCGGGTTTCGCGGTCTTTGGCCATCGCCTTGGCTACGACCTGATCCAGCACCGGCGGCAGGGCAGGGTTCAGCGTGCTGGGCACGGGAGCGGGTTCTTGGATGTGCTGGCGTGCCACGACGAAAGGTGAGTCAGAGAGAAAAGGTAACCGTCCAGTCAGCATCTCGAACAGCACGCACCCGGTCGAGTACAGGTCGGAACGGGTGTCGACCAGCTGCCCGTCAGCATGCTCGGGAGACAGGTAGGCCGGGGTCCCGATCACCGTCATGGTGATGGTCATGTCGTCGTTCATGGCACGGGCGATGCCGAAGTCCATGACCTTCACCACCCCTTGGGGGGTGATCATGATGTTGCCGGGTTTGATATCCCGGTGGACGATACCCATCTCGTGTGCGTACTCCAGCGCGGTGAGCACACCGGTGGTGATCGCCAGCGCCTGGCCGATGGGCAATGCTCTTCCCTCGGGCATCATCTCGCGCAGGGTTGTGCCGGGGACGTGTTCCATGACGATGAACGGCTCAGGTCCCTCGTCGCTGGTGTCGTGCACGGAGACGATCGAAGGGTGGTTCAGCCGGGCCGCCGACTGGGCCTCGCGCCGGAACCGTGCGCGGACCGAAGCGCTGGCGGCCAGCTCAGGGCGTAACACCTTGACCGCGACTGTGCGGGTGAGCCGTCGGTCGTAGGCGGAGTGCACCACCGCCCAGCCCCCAGAACCCAGTACCTGGCCCAGCTCGTACCGGTCAGCCAGCACACGGGTTGGGAGTGTGCCGTCGGGGACTTCGCCGTTGGGGGCCGGCACATGCGGGTCTGTCATCGCTCAGCGCTGACCGTGGTGCCGCCGTGCCCGGTGAGTGCGGCAGGCACGGGTGCCGGGCGCCGCGACCGGCACGAAGACGTCGCAGACGGACGGTGGACGCATGCCCGTTCTCCTCAGTGGTCTAACCCGTGGACCTGACCATACCGAACGTCGCGGGCAGATCGGTCGTCGGCATCCGGGCGAACCGTCGTGCAGTTATGTCCACTTTGCTCCGGTTCGCTTCGTAGGATGGGAACGCTCGTCCCGAGGTTGCGGTACCGGACCGTCAGCGGCCGCCGGGCAGTTACCCTAGTGACCAGAGGTCAAGGATCGGGGAGGTCAGATGCCGTTGGCACCGCGCTACGCGCTGAGCTGGAATGAGATCACCGGCAGACCCGACCCCTCCTGGCTGACCGTCGACGCCGCGAGGGAGGTCTACGAGGCGCCGGTCGGGCCGGCGCTCGTCGTCGTGGACGGTTCGGCCCCCCTGGCCAAGCAGGCGGTCCGCGCTGCCTGGCGCATCCGCTTCACTCCCGACGGCCTGGTGCGTGTCAGCTGGATGGACGAGCACGGTTCGGTGCTGCGCCAGTCGTACTTCGAGACCGTTGAAGGCCGGTTGTTCCGGACCCGGATCACCGACCGCTCCTACCCCAACAACGACCAGCGCTGGCTCATGTACGAGGCCCAGACCCGCCGCACCCTGGACTTCCACCCTGACGGTGCCATCTTCATCGAGGTCCACCGCAACGGCGGCCTCGATGTCGAACGCGGTATCACCACCGGCGAAGAGTCTGCCTGGTACCTGGACCGTCCCGCCTTCGGCGAGTGGGTGGCCCTCCTCAATCCCGGCTACGGCCTGCCCGCCGACGACCCTAGCCTCGACCCCCGCCTGGTCCAGGCCTGGGGCTCGGCTCCTGTCGGCGACGTCCCGACGCCCCGCGGTCCGCAGGCGACCCCCAGACAGTGAGGTTGTGATGGACAAGGTCGCCCGCCTGTTGGTCGACGGCTCGGATGTGGCACCGGTCATCGTTGCTGACACCTACTTCCGCCGCCTGCGAGGGATGCTTGGGCGCCACCCGCTGCCGCCCGCCTTGATTCTGATCCCGACGAACTCGGTGCACGGCATGGGTATGCGCGACGCCCTGGATGTCGCCCACCTCGACAGCGACGGTACGGTCCTGAGCACGACGGTGCTGCGTCCCATGCGTGCCACCCGGTCGGTGCGCGGCGCCAAACAGGTCCTGGAGGCTCCGGTCGGTTCGTTCGCCGACTGGGGACTCTCCTGCGGATCCCGCATCGAAGTTGGCGGTATCGCGTAGGAAACCGTATGAGAACCGCTGTTTTCCGACGAGATGCGTCACTGACTGACGTTGACGCACACCTTGATGACGCTCCCGGACACGGTTGCGTCCAGGCTACGTGCCTTCAGTGCGATGGCCTGCGCGTTCGCGTCCCCGTAGTGTCGCCTGCCCGGACGGGGTGAAGTGTACATACAGGCATGGATGGGTGATGGGCGCGGGGTTGGGTCGGACTCCGCAGTCATCGGGTGTCAGGTCCGTTGATCTGCGGTAACGCTGCGGAAGAAGCGTTCCGCAGGCCTTGTGCCACACCGTCGGGGGACAGGCCGGCGAGAACGATAGGGGCGAAAGGGGTCACAAGGGGCGCAGCACGGGCTATCCTCGACGCAGCGAGGTTCTTAGGTCGTCCAACGAGGGGTCGTCTTGCCCGCAGTCTTCCTAACTGGATCCGAGGCCGTCCCTGCAGGGACCGTCGTGGCACCCTCGGAGACCGAGGTGTTGCTTGACATCGTGTCTCGCGGTGCCGAAGTGGTCTTGGTCTCTGTCGACGAGGAGGGGGCGGCGGCCGCCCGGGCGGCCCGTTTCGCCGCGCAGGGCACACAGGTCGGGCTGTTCCACCTGTCCGCTCCTCCGACGCTGGTGTTCGTCATGGCGGCTGTGGCGGCACTGGTTCCTGACTTCGCCCTGGGGTACCTGCCGAACGTGTTCACGCGCACCAAGCACTACACCCGGACCTTCGCCGCGCTCGGGTCGGTGCGGGGGATGCAGCAGCCGCAGCCGAGCAAGAGCCTGGTCGCACGTAGCTCAGTACCAGGTGGAACCTACGTCGTGGACTGGCAGGAGCAGTCGGTCTCAGCGACGAAGGTGATCGAGGTCCCGACACACGCCTGGGCGGTGTCGGCCTCGGAGCGTCCGCCGTCGGTGACCCGCCGCGGGTGGCCCACCCAACCAGTACAGCTGACCAGTGACGGGTCGTTCTGGGGGACGACCCGCTGGGTCGAGGTCACGGCTGTCAGCCAGGCTCCGCAGGCCATCATCGGTTCGTTGTTCAAGTTCATTCCGCCGGACGCGATCCAGTGCCGCTCGTGTGCGCGGATCTGCGGGGGAGAGGTCTGTGTCTTCTGTCAGGTGAGACACTTCGACTCGACAGCGCGTGACCAGCCGGAGCTGGCGCTGGGCGGAGCCGCCACATAACTGTGGCGTCTGCTGGGGCGTCCCAGCGCGAGCGGGGCTTCCGCAGCCGGGCCCATGGCGGTGCATCACTACCCGAGGGTCACCCGTCGGTTGAGCTGTCGTCCGATCGGTATGTCGGTGCCGTTGGGGTTGCTGTTGGAAGCGACAGGGGAGGAGCTGCCGTGCCCGATGACGGTCAGCGTCAAGTCCGGCCGGACGGCGGCAAGCGCGTCGGCAACAGCCTGGGCCTGGGCGCGTGACAAGAGGATGTTCGTGTCCTCGTCCATGACCGAGTCGGTGTGTCCACCGACGGCAACTGCAGCGCCTTGGGGAAGCTGTCCGGCAAGATCGCCAAGTGCTGAACGGCCGCTGTCGGTGAGGTCGGTCGCGCCAGTCTCGAAGAGCAGGTCTGTGGACAGGCTGATGACCCCACCGTCGTTGCGGGTCAGAGGGAAGACAGTCCCAGCAGGGTCGATGCCCTGCGTCGCCTGTGCTCGCATCTCGTCGGTCACCTGGAGGTCGACCAAAGCCGATCCCAGGTTTCCGGTCGCGGTGGGGGCTCCTTCGGCGCGGGTCACTGGGAGCCCGAAGAACGCGGGCAGGGTGTGTGGGAGGAGCAGATCGACTGTGGTGGTCTCGTCGCCGACTGGCGGGAACGTTGCCCACCCGGTGATGGTTTGGTGGTTGATGAGCCGGATCCCTTTGGCTCGGTCGTGGTCGTTCGGGGCGAAGAGCCCGGCATACGCACAGTTCGTGCTGTCCGGCTTGTTCTCGCTGGCGTGCCAGTTGTTCACCGTGCACAGCGGGCGGTACACCTGCATGGCAGGCCGGTTGGTGAGCGTTGGGACGAAGGAGGTGTTGCCGTTGATGACTGACGACATCTCCTGGTGGCTGCCGTCGGAGGTGTCGGGGTTGTCCCAGCGTATGGTCCAGGGGACGACAGTCGCTGTGTCGAACGCCGTCGCTGCGGTCACGGTGATCGTCAGGGTTCCGGCGCCTCCAGGGGCATCGACGGTCACCTCGACCGGCACGGGAACCTGTGTTGACGCTGGCGCGGCGGGCTTAGGTGTATCGGCGGGATCGTCAGGTACTTCTGCTGGCTCCGGCTCTGGAGGTGGAGCACGGGTCACTGGTAGCTCGGCGAACGACAGCACACCCCCGGGGGTCAGCAGACCGGCAGGCATGGTGAGGTCGACGGTCTGGGTGTCGGGGCCGATCTCCGAAAACACTGCCCAGGCTTCGAGCGTCTGACGGTTGGCGAGCCTTATCGAGTCATGGCCGCTCGGGGAGTACAGCCCGTCGTACCCGCAGACGGCCGGGTTGTCGCCGGTCCAGCTGCCGTCTGGGCACAGGGGGTAGTGCACCTGCATGGTGGTTCGGTCGACCAGCAGCGGGGGCTTGGCGTCTCCGTCGGAGAAGTAGCCAACCGGGCCGCGGTATGCGGCAGGCATGTCCGGATCGTCCCAGCGCATCGCCCACGTGACGATCGTCGCACCAGGGACGGCTTCCACGGACCGGATGGTGACAGTCAACGTGCCAGACGTGCCCGGAGCCTTGATGACGGCTTTCGCGGGGACCACCCCACGTGTCGGTGGTGACAGAGAAGGGAGCGGAGCAGACGTTGTGGGGCTCTCGGTGGGAGAAATGTGGCCGGACGTGGGAGAACACCCGCTCAGCACCGTCGCGCCGAGGGTGAGTCCCACCAGGGTCGGCGCCCAGGCCGCTGTCAGTCGGTGTCGCATCACACTGGTGACCCTTCTGCTCGCTCTTGCGTCATGCTACAAGCGACCGGCAGGTGATGTGGCGGACCTCACAGTCGGAGCGGGTCCAGATTCGGACAGAAAAAGTAGGCCCCGATAGTCCGATTCGGGCTCTAAGTCCTGTACGATCCTCCCAAGGAGGGTCACCTAGGAGAGGGAAGCGGTCCGTGTCAGCAGTGGCTCGTGCAGGGTCGACACCGCTAACTGAAGGGTGTCTTGCAGGGTTCGCAGATGCAAGTGTGCTGGTCAGGGGGCTGCGGCATGTGAACAGGCGCCCGGTGACTCCATGGATGACCCGCCGTAGAGCCATGGTCGGCTCGCGTCGCGCCCCGTTGTCGGTCTCGCGCCGCTTCTCGTGCACGAAGGTGTTGTCAGGCCGCAGAGCTGCGGTGAGCCATCTGTCCGATGCCCAGACACGTGGCTCCGTGAGAGATGGAGTTCGCTAGTGAACCGTAGACAGCGACGCGGAGTGGTGATGCTGGTGTTCACCACCATCGGAGCTATCGCCGTGTTTATCTCAGTGCTGGCGTATGTCGGTGACGTCAGCAGGCAGGTCGGGAACACGGTGCGCGTGCTGAGGCTCACCAAGGCCGTCGACGTGTTCATGCCGATCGACTCGTCGGCGTACGAGGTGATCGAGGTCCCCGAGCGGTGGACCAGCGGCGCCACGTTCCACTCCGAACGCCAGCTGGCAGGGATGGTGGCGGCCTCAGTGCTGCCCAAGGGGGCCTATCTCCAGGAGGGAATGGTGATGCCCGAGCCGCGGGTGACGCCAGGGACCCGGGAGATTGCGATCGTGGTCGATGCTGAGACGGGTGTCGCTGGCAAGATCTCGCCGGGTGACTATGTGGATATCATCGCCACGTTCGCAGGGGGCGAGGAGGTCCCTGCGCGTTCGATGGTCGTGATATCGAATGCTCAGATAGTCGATGTCGGGGTGGTGACAGAGACTACTGGCGGAGACTTTGCGGCCAGGTCAGGCGTGCCAGTGACGTTCGCGCTGACTTCACAGGAAGCGTTGGAGTTGGCCTATGTGGAGAGTTTTTCTATCAAGTTGAGGCTAGCGCTGCGTGGACCCGGTGACAACACTGTGCTGCCGCCGGACAAACGGGTCTACGAGGGAGGCTGAGATGGCAGTCCGGCTCTTGTTGGCGACGTCGGACGCTGCGACGGCAGAAGGATGGGCCCAGGTTGTCGCAGAGGCCGAGCAACTTCACCTGTCGGGTGTGGGGCGCAACCTGGACGAGATTCAAGGCTTGCTGTTGACGGACCAAGACTCCGAGGTGCTGATCGTCGACGAGCACCTCGACGGTCGTGGTCTGGAGTTGGCCCGGTTGCTGGCAGCGGCCAACCCACTGCTCGGCGTCGTGATCCTGGTCGACCACGCCGGACCCGAACAGGCGTTGGTGGCCATGGAGGTCGGTGCCCGCGCGGTGGTGTCCCGTGCTGCCAGCCTTGCCGAGTCGGTCGCCCGCTTGGAGGGTGTGGCCCTGTGGGTCGCGTCGGCACGGGCCGTCATCGGTCAGGACACCGTCGGGAGAGCCGGTCGCACCATTGCGGTGGCTGGGGCCAAGGGCGGCGTTGGAGCGTCGGTCATAGCGCTGCTGGCCGCGAGGACTTTGGTGGGGACGAAATCTGTGGGGCTGGTCGATTTCGACCTGCAGGCCGGGGACTTGGCGCCCTTTCTGGGAGTTCAGGCACGACGATCGGTCGTAGACCTGGTGGATATCGCCACCGACATGCCCGGTCGGGTGCTGAGGGAGACGACCTACGAAGTGCAGGGGCTGCGCCTGCTGTCTGCCCCGAGCCATGGTGAGCGCGCCGAGGCGATGACGGTACGGGCCGCCCGTGCGGTCGCCAGCGCGTTGCGGTACCAGTTCGACGTGTCGGTAATCGATGTCGGATCTCACCTGACAGAGGTGTCGGCAGCGATGATCGAGGACGCTGACCAGGTGGTGCTGGTCACGACGGCCGACATGCCTGCGTTGCGATCAGCCAAGCGCACCCTGGCCATGTGGGAAAGGCTTGTGGTTCGGTCGCCGGGTACGGTGCAGGTGGTCTTGAACCGTATGCGGAAGAACTCAGAGATCACCCGCCAGCTCGCGAGCAGAGTCGTCGAGGTTCCGGTCGCAGGGGTTGCCATACCTGATGGTGGGGTCGAGTTCGAGCGGCTGATGAACACAGCGTCGCTGTTGGAAGGGTCAACGGCAGTCTCCAAGGCCGTCGCCGCGCTTGTGCCTCCATTGGTGCAGCCGGCGACAGAACGCAGTGTCGACGAGGCTGTCGAAGAGATCGACGCTGCACGTAGGCAAAGACAAAAGAAGCATAGGCGAAGCCGTCGGGAAAAAGGCCAGGCCATCGTCGAGACGCCAGTTGTCGTCATGGTGGGTCTGTTGATGTTTTTCTTCGCTTTCCAGGGCTTGGCGTTGGGGATGTCGCACCTGTTCGCAAGAGAGGCGGCAAGGGAATCGGCACGTATCGTGGCCATTGAGGGCTATGCTCCAGCTGGAATACAGCACTCTGAGCAGGTTGCGCACGACCGGATTCCCGGAGGGTGGGACACCGACACGCACGTTGCGGTGTCCGAGGCGGACAAGACCGTCACGGTAGATATCGCGGTCCCGGCTGTACTGCCGTGGACTGGCTGGCGGGCGTCGGCAACAGTTCCGGCGACGGGAAGGTGACACCAGTGCTCTGGCGGAGGGTCTGGTCGCGGTGGGGCCGCGATGAGAAAGGCCAGGCGACGTTTGAGCTCATTGGCTATGTGTTTGCTGTGATGGTCGTCGCAGTATTCTGCGTTGAGGCGGTGTATGTGTCGCAGGCTGCGGCCACAGTGCAGCATGCAGCGCGCGACGGAGCCCGTGCGTACACGTTGGGCGAGTCGGTCGAGTCTGCCGTCGACAACCAGTTGCCCGACTGGATAGAAGAGAAAGACAGACCGAGCGTCACCTTTCCGACCACAAGCAGCGTCAAGGTCGAGGTGCAGGTCGATGTGCCAATAATGTTGGGGAGCCGCCGGGTGGGAACCTGGACAGTGTCGCGGTCGGCCGAGATGCCGACGGTTCGCCGGGCTCCCTCTATTCCAGCCCTCAATGGGCCAGCCGGTGTGTCCGGTATGCTCGACCCCTCGACGCTGTGCAGGCTCTCGTGGGCTCCTGCGCATATGCTGCGCTGCGACGCCGCGGCGAAGTTCGAAGAACTCAACGCTGCGTACCGGGCGCGCTTCGGGACAGATATCCCAATGACAGACTCCTACCGCACCTACGCCGCACAGGTTGCGCTGTACCAAGTCAAACCTACCATGGCGGCTCGTCCCGGGAATTCGAACCACGGATGGGGAATAGCTGTAGACCTGGGTGGTGGAATCGAAAAATGGGAAACTGCGACACACCAGTGGATGGAGCAGAACGCACCGGCGTTCGGGTGGTACAACCCGCCGTGGGCGAAACCCGGGGGTGCGGGGCCGACGGAAGCGTGGCACTGGGAGTTCCGCGGATGAACAGCACTCTGTACTCGTCACACTTCCTCGGACGGAGGACCTGACGATGGGCCTTCTTGACCGTCTTGTCGCTGAGGGCGACACTTCAGACAGCACCGATCTTGCCACGCAGTACCAAAACCGGTTGCTACAAGAAATTGACCTCGAAGAGCTTGCGCGACTCAAGCCAGCGCAGCGACGGGCCAGGCTTGAGCGGATCCTGTCGAACTTGCTTGCCATTGACGGGCCGGTGCTCACGACCACCGACCGTTCCCAGTTGATCCAGCGTGTCGTGGACGATTCTCTGGGTCTGTCGGTACTCGAACCACTGCTGGCGGACGAGACTGTGACAGAGATCATGGTCAACGGACCGCAGGACGTGTTCGTCGAGCGACGTGGGAAAGTGCAGAGAGTCCCGACCACCTTTACCTCAGAGGAGCAGTTGCTGCAGACGATCGACCGGATTGTCTCGACCGTCAACAGGCGGGTGGACGAGTCCTCGCCAATGGTCGACGCCCGGCTTCCGAGCGGCGAGCGTGTCAACGTCATTATCCCTCCGTTGAGCCTCAACGGTCCGACGCTCACGATCCGCCGGTTCCCGCAACCGTTCAAGATGGACGAACTGGTACGCCGCCAGATGCTGGACGCCCAGACAGCGGCGCTGCTCGCAGCATGTGTCCGTGCAAAGGTGACAATAGTTGTCTCCGGAGGTACCGGTACCGGCAAGACCACCTTCCTCAATGCCTTGTCAGGCTTTGTTCCAGCGCATGAACGTATCGTCACCATCGAAGACGCTGCTGAGTTGTCGCTGCAGCAGGAGCACGTCGTACGGTTGGAGTCTCGCCCGGCAAACGTCGAAGGCAAGGGAGCAGTCACCATCCGGGACCTGGTTCGCAACTCACTGCGCATGAGGCCCGACCGAATCATTGTCGGTGAGGTCCGTGGCGGCGAAGCCCTGGACATGCTCCAGGCCATGAGTACTGGGCACGAGGGCTCTATGGCTACGGTGCACGCAAATACAGCGCACGACGCTTTGGGACGGCTAGAGACTCTCGCGGCAATGAGTGAGTTGGAACTTCCTGTGGACATCCTGCGGGACCAGATCAACTCAGCGGTCGAGGTGGTGGTCCAGCTCAGCCGGGGAGTCGACGGTTCCAGGCGAGTCTTGGAGGTGGCTCTTCTTGTGTCGGAACGACGCGAGTCTTACCGTCTTGAACCTGTGATGACATTCGAACAGGCTCCGCTCGGACCGGAACGAATTGTTACAGGTGAGACCCAATTCCACCAGTTCCCGGAGATCCTATACAACAAGTTGGCTCGTGCCGGCGAGATTGGAGCAACGGCATGACTCCTGGCCTGATTGCGGCACTCTTGTTTGGCACGTTGGTGCTGGGGGTCGCCACCATTGCGATATTTCAGTTCACTCAGGCGCGCACTCAGGCGCTGTTGGAAGCTGCGAAGACGAGTGGCCGAGGGTCTGCTCCTTTCGAAGAGGCCGACCGTCGCTTTCGTCATACCCGAATAGGTAGAAAAGTGGCAATGATGCTGGCTGGGTCCGGTCGACCGTCGTGGTCGGTGCTGGGATTCAGTGCTGCTGTGCTGCTTGGAGCTGCGGCTGCAGCCGCGGCGTCGTATCCATTTATGGGGAAGGCAGCGTCGGTCATCGTTTTTGCAGGATGCATCACCGGGGTGCGCCAGTGGCTATCAGCCCAGCAAGGCAAGCGGGTAGAGAAGTTCATCGCCCAGCTACCTGAGCTCGCTCGGTTGATGGCCAATGGGGCTTCCGCCGGGCTTGGGATCCGCCGATCGCTGGAGATGTCGGTGCGCGAACTTCCTGAGCCCGCACGTTCGGAGATGGAACAGGTGTCGGGAGAACTTGCGGTAGGCCAGTCTCTTTCTGCGGCCATGAACCACCTGTCCGAGCGTCTTCCTTCCCGCGAGCTGTCGGTTCTTGTCCATACTCTGGTGATTCAGCAGCGCGCTGGAGGTGCGTTGACCACCGCTCTTTCGCGAATCGCCGCAACTCTCGACGACCGCAAACAGTTGCGTCGGGAGGCGCAGACCGCAGCTGTGAGTTCATTGTTCTCGGGGACGGCAGTTCTCATAATGGTTGGTCTCGCTGTCGTTCTTGCGAATGCGATGACTCCGGGAGTGATAGACAAGATGCTCGTGAATACCATTGGGCAGGTTGCAGTATTTTTGTCTGTCGGACTATTTGTAACAGGATTTGTAGTTATGCGACGCGTTGCAAAGGTGGATATATGACCAACGAAATTCTACTGGGAATTTCTGGGGCATGCCTTGTTGTACTGGGGTCAATTTCGCTGCGCATGATCCGGACGACCGGGCTGGAGGAGGTGGACGAATTTGTTCCGTCTGCTCGCCCGAAACGTGGATCAGGCCTTGAGTCTCTCCTCGATTCTCTCGGTCACCGTCTTCTCGGCATCACAATGCGCATTTACGGTCAGGAGCGCTTGCGGCGCCTGGAGGCGCTGATTCGGGAGGCTGGACGTCCTGATGGCCTTACGTTAACTGTCTATGTAAGACGTCAGGGAGCCTTTGTATTCATTGGTCTTGTGATTGTCGCCTTCTTTGCACTCGTCGGACAGGCGCTGATCGGATTCGCGGTTCTTTTTCTTCTCGCAAGTTGGATGCCAATCTGGTTGCGAACTGCTAGTCGGCAGCGGTCTGTTCGCATCGAACGTGAACTGCCAGATTTTCTCGATGTTCTTGGGGTGACGGTGAGTGCGGGTCTTGGTTTTCGCCAAGCCGTGGAGCGTGTGTGTGAAGTTTCCCACGGAGCACTGTCTGACGAGATGACTACAGTGCTGCGAGAGATGTCGCTGGGCGTGTCTCGGCGTCAGGCGTTCCTGTCCCTTCGCCAGAGGGTCCGTTCTTCAGCTATTGCTTCCTTTGTTACGGCCATGCTGCAGGCGGAGGAGCTGGGCGTACCACTTGCTGACGCCCTGACGAATATTTCTCAGGACGCCCGGAGGCAGCGCGCGGAACAGGTCCGACAGGAAATGGCCAAAATTCAGCCCAAGTCGTCAATGGTGATCACTGCCACCATTTTGCCAGGCGCTATTGTGCTCATCGCCGCATCTGTCATTCTTGGCAACGGAGGCTTTAGTGACATATTCTAACAGCCGATTTTCTGTGTCCTCCTCACACCAGGCGATTGCTGGAATCGTTCGTTTGCTTGCCGAGATTCGTCTCGCGGTACTTGCTTTGGCGGTTGTATTCTCGCTTCACGATGCTTCTACTATTTTTTGGGTCGCAGTCATTGCTCCTTTCTCCTACATTCCCGCACGCTCCTGGGAGCGGTACGGTCAGAGAATTTCTAGGTCGGGAGTGCTTTTTGGATGTGACATTGTTGCAACTATGCTCGTTTTGTTTTTAGTGCCCGGGCCGCTCGGAGGCGTATACGGAATCGCGACTGCATCTTTGGTCGGTGTGGTCGCACGGTGGCGTTTGACACTTCCTGCAATGGTTCCAGTGGCGCTGGTCATGCTGTCGGTCTTCGGTTTTCGTGATGTACAGGACTGGGTGACTGGATTGGTGTTGATGGCCACCCTGGTTGCGATGTCGTTTACTGGGTCGAACCTGGGAGAGGCCATGCGCCGGCAGTGGCTGGCGGCAGAGACGTCAGCTCGGCGCGATGCATCGCGAGCGGCGACGGCCGAACGCGTCCGCATTTCGCGTGATATGCACGACACGGTCGCCGGCGATCTGGCTGGGTCTATCCTCTTGGCTCAGGTGTTGAGAGACCTCCTCGCATCTGAGAATACGTCGGACCAGGCATCTGCCACTGCGACGCAGATCGTTGATTTGTGCACAACGGCACACGTCCACACTCGTGAGGCTATCAGTGCGCTGCGGAAGGCAGATGCACACCCTGCTGCTGAGCTCGGCGATCTGTGTGTGCAGTGGTCGGCACGTACGGCAGTGGCGTGCACTCTCAACGTCGGTCCTGAGGTCGATGGACTCGACCCCCAATTGTTTGCCGACCTGAAGGCCGTCCTATTAGAATTGCTTGAGAATGTGCGACGTCATGCCGGAGCTTTTAATGTCACTATCGACCTCGGCGTCATTGGCGGCGAGGCTGTCCTGGTTGTGAGTGACGACGGGCGGGGGCTCCGTAAGACTGATCGGAAGCTTCTTGTCGACGACGGACATTTTGGACTTGCGGGAGTCGATGAGCGAGTTGCTGGGCGTGGAGGGTCGGTCAGGCGCGCAAAAGCTGCGGGCGGTGGCCTGCTGACGGAAGTTCGGTTCCCTGTTGTTGCACGTGAGGAGATCACCGTATGAAGGTGCTGATTGCCGACGATAATCCCATCATCCGCCTAGGGTTGCGCGCGGCGCTTGAGTCTCGTCCGCAGATCACATCTGTTGTCGAAGCTACAAATGGTGCTGAAGCGCTGGACGTGGTGGAGGGAGTGGACGTGGTGCTGCTTGACGTGCGGATGCCTGTGCGTGACGGCCTTGATGTGCTTCCTGAACTTGTCACCACCGCTACCGTCATCATGTTGACTAGCACCGACCAGGTCGAGGTAGCTGCTCAGGCCATGCGTTCCGGTGCTTCGGGGTACATCGTCCACGGCACATTGGATCCAGCTGGCATCGCTGCCGCCATCGCTACCTGCGTCGCCGGTGGTACCGTCACGGCCGGACTGGATCCGTGGCCTGCTACTCCGAGTTTACCAACGGGCCGGCAGGAAGACTGTGGATTGTCGCAGCGTGAGACGGAGATCATGGATCTGGTCGTCCAGGGGTTGAGTAATTCCCAACTTGCGCATCGGCTGTTTCTGAGCGAGAAGACGGTCAAGAACCATATCAACCGTATCTTTGGGAAACTTGGCGTGACTAGCCGGGCGCAGGCGATGGCTGCGTGGCTTGGGACCGATGGGTCTGCAGGCCCAGAGGTGGTCGGGTCTAGGTTGGGTCTGTAGGCACTAGGTGGCGGCGCCGGAAGGAGGCTAATGTTGTGGACATCAGAGATCGGGAATACCAGGAAGGGCCTGGTTCCCACGAGAATGTGAGGAATGATAATGAACATCATCACCCGTCAGATGGCCATGGCACACCTCAAGGTTCGTGGCGCCTTCGACCGGATGACCAGCAACGAGCGTGGTCAGGGCACGATCGAGTACGTTGGTATTGTCTTGGCTGTTGTCGTGCTCGTGGGTGTGGTCGTCGCAGTGTTCCAGGAGCAGGGCGCCATTGGCCAGTGGATTACCACGACTTTCCCGGAGAAGATCACGACTCTGTTCGATGGGCTTGGGGGCTGATTCTCGGTAGGTGTGAAGTGCCGTTGGGTCGTCGTCGTCTGACGATGGCCCAACGGCACTGCTGTTGTGTTTGCGGCGTCAAGGCGGAAGGCTAGGGTTGCGGGATGAGGTTTGCGCGGTCGGCGGTCGTGGGGGTGTTGTGCTCGGTGCTGGTGGTTGGGTGCACCGGTTCGGGTGGAGAAGGGAGTGCGACGGACTCTGGTTCGCCGCCGGGGGGTGTCGGTGACTTGACCGCGGAAGGTTGGGTGAGGGGTGGTGCGTTGATGAGAGCGGTGGTGCACCCGGTCGAGCGTGCAGGCGACCATTCGGTGCTGACTGTCGACTACACTATGCCCGAAGGGCCGGCAGAATACACGTGTCCTGCGTCCATGGTGTCTTCCGGGAGACAGCCCCTGCACCCGCTGGTGCGTTTGTTGGATCTGCCTGGGGGCAGGGCGTGGCTGCCGGGGACCATTCGGCCCCAGTCGGGGCCTGTGCAGCCGACGGCGACGGGCAACAACTGGAAGTGGTGCTTCAACGCCCGCAACAAAACGCCCGAGGAGGTGACACTGGTGACGTTCTACGGGCCGGTGGATGTGGACACGGTGGACGTGTTCATCCCGAAACTGGGGTTGGTCACTGGTGTTCCGGTGGTCGACGGTGGTCCTGGGACACCTGACTTAGCGTCTTTGGGCCGCCGCGAGGGCCAGGTGGAGTACCCCGAGCCGGTCGTGCTGGAGTCGTTGGTCCGTGCTTATGACGAGGGCGCGTCGGCACGCAAGAGCGGGGACGCTCAGACGGTGGTGATGGCTTCGGACGTGCTGTTCGACACCGACGTGGCCGAGTTGTCCGAGCAGGCCGCGGCGAGGGTTGACGAGGTGTCCGCTCAGGTCGCGAAGGTGGCCTCTGGTGGTCAGGTGAGCGTGGTGGGTCACACTGACGACGTGTTGTCGGTCGAGTACAACCTGGACCTGTCCAAGCGACGTGCGGCGTCGGTGGCTGAACGGATGCGCACCACGCTGGGTCCGTCGTTCACGGTTGTCGAAGACGGCAAGGGCAAGTCCGAGCCGGCGGTGGAGGGCACGAGCCCCGAAGCGCGGGCAACCAACCGTCGCGTAGAGATCTCGTTCGCTGCCCACAACGCTGTCGACCTGCCAGGGGCGTCGAAGGCCCCCGAAGCAACCGGGCCTGTTGGCACCAGCCATGAGACGTTGACCTACTCGTGGGGTTCGTCGGGTGGTTCTACGTTCACGGTCCAGGCCCGCTCGGTCGTGCGCCGTGACGGGTACCTGGTGGGCACGCTCGTGCTCACAGCCGTCACAAAGAAAGCGGTCGTCGTTGGGTATTTTGGTGGCGACAACAACCTTTCGGGCCAGAGAGAGGGCGACTGGTGGCACCAGAGCCCGAAGAACGTGACGCTGCTGGGGCCCCAGGGCCGCGTGTTCCCGACCCGTTTCTGGATGGACGACAAGGTCCGCCTCGTGGCGGACACAGGGTTTGACTATTCGATGGCGTCCGGGGACGCGACTGTGTGCACTATCTTGTGGCCAGACACCGGCGAGAACTTGGTGACGATCGACGTGCCCGAACGGTTCCGCATTACCGACATCCCGGTCGAGGAGGGATGATGGCCAACGCTTTTGCACGCGCCGCGGCTCGTTACCGGTTGCGCGCAGGCGTGCTCTGGGTTGCAGATCGTGTGCTGGGCAGGGCGCGTGATGAGTGCGGGGCGATGAACATCGTTGTGGTGCCGGTGGTGCTGGTGGTGATGTTCTCGGCGTTGGTGCTGATACGGAACGTCGGCCTTGGTGTGGACGAGTCGAGGCAGGCCAGGGCGGCGGCTGATGCTGCTGCCCTGGCTGCCGCGGGTGCGTGGTCGGAGACGATCGAGGACGACTATTACGCGTCGCTGTGGTCTCCGGAGGCTGCAAGAGAGTTCGTGGGACGGCAGATGACATCGTTTGCCGCGGCCCGGGTCCGTGAGCGTGCGGACTATTTCGCGAGAGAGAACGGTGCGACAGTTGTGGGGTTCGCGATCAGCGGCGACGGGACGGTGATGGTGCGTGTGCGTGACACCGCGCCCCTGGCTGACACAGGTGGACAGGCCGAACACTCCTCAACGGCACGGTTGCGATTTGAGTCGGGTGTGTGCCGGTCAGGATCACGGGTCGGATACCAGTCCGGGCAGTCATGTATCACCTACATCCCCCCACCCAGCCCGGATCCGCTGGACCCCGGCACGGTCCCGCGTGTGCTGAGCGTCTACAAGGCCGAAGTCACCCTCGTCGGATGACACGCTCATTGCGATCGCACGGACAAGGTCCCGCGCGGCCGAGCACCCGGAGCGCCAGTCAGGCCGGCAGGCGTTGCCAGCAGCGTCGGGGCGCAGGGCGAACCCCGCTCCGTGTCTGGATGAGGAAGTTTGATGGGCGGTAATATGTCCCATATGACCCTGACGTACATCAAGGCCACGGGCGTGGTCGCCCGGCTGCGGGCCGACGACCGTGGGCAGGGGTCCCTGGAGTACGTGGGGATCGTCCTGGCGGCCATCGCCTTGTGCGGGGTCGTGGCGATGTTCCTCAAGACCGAGTTGGGCACCATCGTCGTGGACGCCCTCAAGAACGCCGTTGGAAGCCTCGGCGGCACAGACGGTGGTACTGACGGCCCGCCCTGATCACCGCCTCATGCGGTCCTGGGCCTCCAGCGCTAACGGAACTACCGCGTGCGCGGTGCCTGTCGACCTCAAACGAAAGTCGATCCGCCACACCTTGGCGCACCCACTACAAGAAGGCCGTTGCACACGCCTGAGTTTGGCCTGAGTTTGGTCATTCGCTTAGTGCCTGAGTTGGGCGCGTGCGGGTCATCGCGTCGAGGATGGTCCGCTGGTCGGGGTTGATGGCTGGGGGGATGGTCTGGGTTCGGCCGTTGATGGTGATG
>Ga0123353_10001181_pt1 | contig 31930 bp, 27 predicted proteins | sample TergutLab28metaG_3_FD_92763 | JGI IMG/M metagenome (GOLD analysis project Ga0123353, IMG submission 92763) | Labiotermes labralis P3 segment gut microbial communities from Petit-Saut dam, French Guiana - Lab288 P3 | ecosystem: Host-associated > Arthropoda: Insects > Digestive system > Gut ... | reverse complement strand
TTCTGTTTTGGAAAAATGTAAATTGAATCGAAAACTGAAACGGCATGAAGTTGAGTAGAATTCTTTGTCCCCATTTACTTGAGTTTTCACTCTGACGCATGCATCACCGGCGGACTTGCGTCCCCCGCTCTTGCGCTCAAGGACAACGGGTTTATGATAGGAAAAAGTATCACAAACTTTACGGCTCTTTGCTGATCGCCGCGCTCACATATTGTTTACAGAATTGCGGAGGTACAACGCACAAAACCCTGCCCGCAACCTAGCACTTCACAAGGGGCTGTCCCTAGTCCATGCCGCTTCGTTTTCGATTTCAATTTTCAAGGCGAAGTGTAACATACGGCATGTCAAGATGCGTCAGGATTTTCCCTGACGGTTGTTAAACAGAGCCCGCCACGTAAGCAAGGAGAAGACGATTCAATCTGTAACATGTCTTGATGTTTTTGGGGCACAACTCTGTCGGACTCTATGCGGCGGCTTCTACACGGGCTTGAATGCCCGCTGGTTTCCTGTTAAACTTCCAAAATGACTCTCTCCTTTTCCGAAGCCCTTCGGCAACACATCCTCATTTTCGATGGTCCGATGGGAACCGAACTCTATCGGCATCACGTTTTTACCAACCGATGCTTTGAAGAACTCAATCTGACCGAACCCCGACTCGTTGAAAACATTCTCACCGAATACCGCAATGCAGGAGCGGACGTTCTCACAACTAACACGTTCGGAGCGAACCGACCGCGTCTCGAAAAATACGGCATCGCCGATAAACTCGCCGACATTATCCGTGCAGGCGCAGAAATCGCCCGAAAGGTTGCTGGCAACTCACTCTTTGTTGCCGGTTCCATTGGTCCCCTAAAACAGACTGCCATGTCCGGCAGCGAAAAGACCGAAGAACATGAACGACTCATTCTCGAACAAGTCGATGCACTCAGGGAAGGCAACGTCGATTTTATCATCTTTGAAACGCAGCCGTCGCGCAGAGCAATGGAACTCTGCGTCAAGGCAATGCAACAGCGTCCGAATGTCCCTTTCGTGTTGTCGTGTGCGGTCATGACGGCAGCCGATGGAACGCATCCTGCCAGCGAGTCCGGTGAGCCATTGTCCAGATTATTCGCACCGTTTTCCCATTGTACAGTCCAACCGACAGCATTCGGTTTGAACTGCGGCTCCGGTCCTGAATGTCTGCTGATCGCCGCAGAAGAAGTGCTGAAAATCATTGACATCCCCCTCATTGTGCAACCCAATGCCGGCACTCCCAAGGAATTTGAGGGACGGCATCTTTATTTCTGCTCTCCCGAATATGCCGCTACCTATTCGATGCAGTTTGCGAACATCGGCGTTGCCGGTATCGGCGGATGCTGCGGAATGACTCCCGACCACATTCGGGAAATCGCCAAAATGGTCAAGCCGCTGGACAAGGCGCACTCCGCTAAAGTGATTCTGAAAGATGCTCAACCTGAAGTCGTCGAGCAGACGGAAGTACCGCTGCCGGAAAGATCGCGGTTCGCATGGAAACTCGCTCACCGCGTTTGGATCACCACCGTCGAATTGGTACCGCCGCGAGGTTATGACTTGCACGACACCATCGAAAAGAGCCGACAACTCTACCGGAATGGAGTCGATGCCATCAACTTGCCGGATGGTCCCCGGGCAAGTTCCCGAATCTCGCCGATGGTGGTCGCACAACGAATCCTGCGGGAGGCACATATTGAACCGATCCTGCATTTCTGTTGCCGAGACAGGAATTTGATCGGCATGCAAGCCGACCTGTTGGGTTGTGCCGCTTCGGACATTCACAATTTGCTCTTCATCACGGGTGACCCGCCGAAACTCGGCATCTATCCCGATGCCACCGGAGTCTTCGACACCGACTCGATTGGAATGGTTGCCGTACAACGCCGGTTGAATCGCGGAATTGACCTCGGCGGACAGGCAATCACTCCGCCGACGAAGGCGGTCATCGGAGTGGGACTTGATCCGACAGCATTGGATCGCAATCGGGAACTGAACCGATTCCGAATGAAAGTCGAGTCGGGCGCAGAGTTTGCCATTACGCAACCTGTCTTTGATCCTGATGCGTTAATGACATTTTTGGACGAAATCGGAGAATTGCCGATCCCGGTCATCGCTGGGATATGGCCTTTGACGAGTTATCGCAATGCCGAGTTCATGCACAACGAAGTGCCGGGAGTGGTCGTGCCGGAGACGACGATGCAGCGGATGGCGGCGGTTGCCAAAGCATCGAAGGAAGCGCAACTGGCGGTCGGCGTGGAAATCGCAAGAGAAATGGTTGCTCACGTTCGTCATCGGGTCAATGGAATTCAAGTCAGCGCACCGTTCGGACGAATCGACATTGTGCTAGATGTGCTGAAAGAAACCGATTCTAAACGTTGACATCGACCATCTTGTCCGCTAGAATAGACTGTGTGAATCACCTAGTTCTTACCCACCTCCCCAACAATGACGAAAACATTTGCATTATCCCTTTCCCTTGTTGCCGCACTCCTGATTGCCTCGACTGCCAACGCACAGGAAGCCAACGTGCTGACTGCCGAAGAAAAAGAGCAAGGCTTTGTACTTCTCTTTGACGGCAAAGTCCTCTCGCCGGAAATCTGGAAAAACGAAAAGTCCATCGCGGGCTATCCCGTCAGGGACGGAGCGATTGTCTGCGATAAAGGAGGAAACCTACTCACCAAAAAGGAATATGGAAATTTCATTTTCCGTTGTGAATTCAAATTGCCGCCGGGCGGAAACAATGGAATAGGAATTCGTGCGGCAGGCGTGGACTCAAATCCTTCCTACAACGGAATGGAAATTCAGGTACTGGACAACGGTGCGGATCAGTACAAAAATCTCGAAAAATATCAATATCACGGTTCGATTTATGGAGTCGTACCGGCAAAACGTAACGCAGAGAAAAACGATTACCAGAAGCCCGTCGGCGAATGGAATTATCAAGAAATTATCGCACTGGGTCCAAAAATTATCGTCATCTTGAACGGCGAAATGATTGTCAATGCGGACATTTCGGAGTTCAAAACGAAGCCGACCATTGACGGAAAAGAGCATCCTGGCTTGCATCGGGAAAAAGGCAGTATTGGTTTCCTAGGGCACGGCGATCCCGTACAGTTCCGAAACATTCGCATTAAATCGCTGGATTAGGTTTACGCCCCAATCTTGTCGATCTGTCAACATTCTGTTACAATCGTAACAAGAAAAAATTTTGTTTTTGACGAATGAGTAGCGAAACAAGCGGTATTTTCAATTATTCGGAACAGGGAAAGCCAGCCCGGTCATCGAGAGTCCCACTAGCCCTCGTCATCACCGCTTCGATGGTCATCATTTTGGCAGGAATCCAGGCTGCCAGTGGACTCGTCGGTCCTATGTTACTCGCTCTCTTTATCGCCGTCATCCTTCTCGTTCCGCTCCGCTGGCTGCAAGATCACGGCTGTCCGCAAATTTTAGCGTTTCTGTTCGTGTTGATCTGTACGATCACCATGTTCGTTGCCCTCTTCTATTTTGTCAGCCGATCATTGACCGACGAAATCCGAAAAATCCCCGGTTACAGAAACCGATTCGTCGAAACATACGCCGAACTCGAACGCCAAATCGAAACCCAATTAGAACAATGGGGAGACGGAATCAGTGAGTTGAGCGGTAGAGCCATGTCAGGACGGACAGACTCCCGTGATGAACCCACTCTCGATACTCCTACGCCACTCAACGAAACGCCAGTACCAGTGCCGCCTTCCGTGGAAACCCCACCGATCATTATAAAGAAGATTATCCGCCCGACACCAGACCCAAGTGCCAAGCCCGATTCAGCGGCGGTTGGCGGAACAGTTACCCCAGAGGATACAGAGTCATTCGAATCGGAGCAGGGCGAAGTACAAATGACTTCCGTGGTTGTTCCCTCCGTTCCAATAGAGGAAGTCATCGGCTTGGTCAAAGAAATGGAAGAAAAAGGACCGTCGCTCATTGCCTTTGACGCGTCTGTCGTTACGTTCTGGCTCGCCCGGATTATGCTCTATCTTCAAAGCATGCTAGGCGGGGCTTTTCTCGTACTCCTTTTCACGATATTCATGTTGTTTGAAGCCGCTCATCTACCGTCAAAGGTTAATCGTGCGTTCGGCAAGGATGGTCCCATCAACATTGGACATTTTCACCGGATTGCGGAAGATATTCGACGATACCTGTTTTTGAAAACATTGTCAAACTTGATGTCTGGCGGAGCGGCAATGTTCGTCTATTACATGTTCGGTGTACCGGCGTTCTTCTTCTGGGGAATTGTTGCCTTCTTTATGTACTACATTCCGAACATCGGAGGGACTTTGGCGGCAGTGTTACCGGGCGCGCTCATTCTCATGGGTCCCTACGGCATTCCGGGGGTGTTGGTGTACGCTTTTTGTTTGCTCACCATCGAGTGTGCGATTGCCTATGGAATCGAACCCAGATTACTCGGACATGGTTTGCGACTCTCGACGCTGATCATTATTTTATCGCTGTTTTTCTGGGGCTTTCTGCTGGGACCCATCGGATTGTTCCTTGCCGCTCCGCTGACGGTGATGATAAAGATTATTTTACAGGCGTTTCCCGAAACGCGCTGGCTCGCCATCTTTTTAGACAGCGGTCGCGAAAAACATGGAACGACGCATTGAACGGCGAAAAAATCGGACTTCCGCCGACCGGGCGGTTATTCGCCCAGTGCCGCCCAGTCTCACCGCATAGTCCCTATTGCAAATTTCGTAAAATTCATTAGAATAGGCATAAAATAATGAATTGGATTCTCTGATGATTCAAAAACTACGCATCATTTTCTCGATTCCTGAACTTCGTCAAAAAATTCTGCTCACACTCGGGTTGCTGGCGGTCTATCGGGTCGGTTGGTGGATTCCGCTTCCCATTGTCGACGTTGCCAAAATGAGCGCACTCTGGGACAACCAAAAAGGATTCGCCCAACTCATGGCGCACGTCTCCGTTTTTACTGGAACGCAGTTTGAACAGTTGACCATCTTCGGACTCGGAATTATGCCCTATATTTCGGCATCCATTATCTTTCAACTCTTGGCGACGGTCTGGGAACCGCTCGAAAAACTGAAAAAAGAAGGAGAAAGCGGACAGAAAAAAATCAACGAATACACACGTTACGCAACGGTAGCAATATGCCTTTTCCAAAGTTTTTTCTACGTGCTGGCTATCGGAAATATGGGGCTGTACAGCGATGCCGTCGCTCCCGATGGGGCGCTCAGTGTCGGTTGGTTAATAACATCCGTGCTGACGATGACGGCAGGGTCAACCTTCCTGATGTGGCTCGGCGAACAAATTGACGAATACGGAATCGGAAACGGAATCAGTATGCTGATTATGGCGGGAATCATCTCCAACCTGCCGTCCGCATTGCAACGGCTCTGGGGACAAATGAACGGACCCCAAGGATCAGGCTTGCAAATCGGGACTGACGGTTCACACCTCGGAATAGAAATTTTAATCGTGCTGGTCACACTCTTTATATCAGTGGTTGTGGGGGTCATCTTCATTACGAAGGGACAGCGGAGGATTCCGACGCAAAGTGCAAAGCACATCAAGGGACGCAAGACTTTCGGAGGAACCCGGCAATTTCTGCCGCTTCGGGTCAATCAGGCAGGGGTGATGCCAATTATCTTTGCAAGCAGTTTACTCCTGTTCCCGCAAGCAATTTTTACCGCCCTGGATAAACGCGATGGAGGTTTTTGGACGATGTGTAGCGACATTTTTGCCCGGCAAAACTTCACTTATCTTGTTCTGTTCGTCGCCGGAATTTACTTTTTCTGCTACTTCTGGACGGCAGTAACCTTCAACCCGAAGGATATGGCGGATAACCTGAAAAATTATGGGTCCTTCATTCCAGGATACCGCCCCGGTTCGACCACGGCAAATTACCTGGAAAAAGTAATGGTGCGAATCACTTACGTCGGGGCATCCTTCCTTGCAGTCATTGCGATTTTGCCGAATATCATTTCGACAACGCTGGTCGGACAGGAAAACTACCTGCTGGCAGGATTTTTCGGCGGCACGAGCCTGTTGATTGTGGTCAGCGTGGTGATCGACTTGGTGGATAAAATTGACGCACACCTCGTCATGAGAAACTACAAGGGGCTCCTCGACAAAACGAAATAGTGGACTTACCTTATGCGTACAAACTATTTCCATCCAGAAACGCTCAAGAGAATTGCTCGGCTTGACCTTAGGGCGAAGCACGTCGTCGATGGCTTTTTGAGCGGCATGCACAAGTCCCGGCACTTCGGAAACTCCATCGAATTCCGCCAACACCGACAATATGTCCCCGGCGATGATCCCAGAAGCGTCGATTGGAAAGTCTGGGCAAAACAAGACCGACTCTATGTCAAACAATACGAAGTGGACACCAACTTGCGTCTCACCATTCTGCTCGACGTTTCGCAAAGTATGCGATTCGGAAGTGGAGCCATGACGAAATATGACTACGCTTGCACGGCGGCAGTCTCTCTCGCCTATCTGGCACTGCGTCAACAAGATGCCGTCGGATGTATCACGTTCGACCAAAATGCCCGAAGCACGCTCCCCTCGAAAACAAAGCAAAACCATTTGATCGCTTTCGCAGATCGATTGTTTCGCGCTGACCCCGAAAAAAACAAAGAAGAACCACAGCCCGAAACGATTGATCTGACACGTTCGCTGGAAAACCCACAAGATTCGCAACCCAATTTACAGGACGCATTCCGTGAAGCGGCGGAGGCGATCCGCCCCAACGGATTGGTCGTGGTGATTTCCGATCTCCTTATGAAGCGGGAAGGATTGTTTCAAGGTTTACGCTATCTACGCAATCACGGGCACGATGTACTAATCCTGCATGTTCTTGACGACATGGAACTCGATTTCACTTTAAGCGGAGCCGTTCGATTCGAAGGATTGGAACTTGCAACGCAGATACGGTGCGACCCCCGAATGTTGCGAAGAGGGTATCTGGAGGCTCTCAACGTCTATCTGGAGGAAGTCAAGCAGGGATGCAGCAAGTTACAATGCGATTATGCTCTGTTCCGAACTGGCGAGCCGCTCGACGCTACTCTGTCTGCCTATCTGAGTCGGCGTGCCACACGCTCGTGACCGTCTGCGAAAGCCTTATACCCGCTCCACAACGAATCGGCACGTTCGATCACCGGAACACCAGCAATCGACTTCCTTGGCGTGGAAAACAACGCCCGTAAACTTAAAAAATATACCGGCGATGAATCCTTCATCATAATTGCAGACCTCGATTCCCAGATCGGGCAAACCGGAACAGTCCAAGTCTTCGGAAACGGTCAGGGTAAAAGTCCCGTTATCCACGTCTGCCTTTTCGACGCGGAGAATACCGACCCCAAGTTCTTTGAGGATTCGCTGGAGTTCTGCAACGAAACCGTTCAGCGGCAAGTCATTGAATGCCACCATGAAGTTATCAAACAAAAACTTACCGGCAATATCGCCGGCATCATAGTAGAGTTGGTTACACGCTTCCGTACCGATTCTCTGTTCCGCAACGTCCCGAACAGTGTACTGCAACATCCGGTAGGGGATGAGACCAATCTGATCCCCCATCTTGGGCAGAATCTCTTGAACATCGCTGAAATTAACAGATACAGTCGAAAAATCTTTGCCCGTGTAGTTGAAAAGGACCCCCTCGACAAACCCGGCATCGTAGTGGTAGTCATCTGGTTGAACGAGGCTGAGTTCGGTTCCGGCGATACCGGTGGCAACGGAAATCGAACATGTCGCGGAGCCGGAGTCCACGGAATCAATGCGGAGGAATTGAATATCGTGCGCATCAAGAGCCGACCGGAATTTTTCAAGAAAACCGTCCACCGGAAGATCCTTGAAGTTTTTGAGAAAATTGTCAAAAAAGAACCTGCCAGCGATATTTCCCGCTTCGCGGAAAAGTTTCTTGCTTTCCTCTTCCCCAAACTCCTTCACGGCAACTTCGTGGAAGGTATATTGCATCAAGCGGTAAAGGAGCAAATTGACCCTATCGCCGAGATTCGGTCGTCCTGCCTGCACATCGCCGATAATGTCCCAGGTAAATTCGTATGTTCGTTCTGCCATAAATTCTCCCAAATGTGCGTTTCTAAAAAATGTCTCCACAAGACCCATCCGTCATTATAGCCGTTTGGGTATCCGTTGTAAAGCAGGTCGATGACTCTTTAGGGGTAGTTTATTGTGCCCCAAAAACGTCCAGTCTATAACCGGGGACGATATAATGACACATTCCCTATTTTCGTTAAAATCGCTAAAGTTTCCCAGCAAAAAATGCCGAAAGTTGACAACGTGTGTGATTCCGTTTGCCCTCGATGGTGCTTTATGGGAAAATTCTTTGGAAAAAATTTTTCGTTACAGTTGCTCACCGTTGCCATGATTGCAGCATTGCTAACAGTATTGTCGCTGGCACCGGTTGCCGCACAGGGACCGCTCAACGCCCTCCGAAACGTGCTAAAATCGGTCGAAGCCGATCCCAAAAAGGACTATCACCTTACCGAAATGGAGGGACCCTACCTTATTTTTGCGACCGCTTTCAAGGGACCCAACGCCCGGCAGAACGCTCATACACTCGTTTTGGAACTCCGAAAGAGCCATAAATGGAACGCCTTCGTCTATGAAAAAACGTTCGTGTTCAATGCCAGCCGCGACTTTCAACAGGCTCGGAATCCCTACACTGGTCGGAAATCCGTCTATCAGAATTCGGGCGGCGAAACAGAATTTGCCGTCCTGATTGGCAATTTTTCCTCGTTTGACGACAAACAACTCGATAAAACGCTTGCCGAAGTGCGACAATGTCAGCCCGACTCGTTGAAAGGACTGGGATCACGCACACCCTTTTCGATGGCGTTTCCACTGGCTAATCCCTTGTTGCCCCCGGAACAAAAACGTGGGGGCATCGATCCTTTTATCGAGTCGATCAACAAACAACGCCCTTACTCGCTTTTGCGCAACCCTCGGAACTATACCGTTCAGATTGCAATGTTCACAGGAAAGGTGGACTATCAGCAAGGTTCTTCGGTATCGAATACATCTTCTACCGCAAACCAAAAGATGTCACAACTGGAGAAAGGGGAGCAAATGGCGGTTGCGCTTTGTCAAACACTCCGGGAACGGGGAGTCGAAGCATATGAATTTCACGACAATTACGGCAGTATTGTTACGGTCGGCGGTTTCGATCAACATTTACGGTCGTTGCCGGACGGATCGGTCGTGTTAGACCCGATGGTGGAACAAACCATTAAACAATATGAAGCCAAAGTCATCAACGGTGAATATCAATGCAAAGTCATAAACAACATTGGATGCGATCCTCAACCGCGAGTCATCGAGGTGCCGCGTCTGCGCCGGTAAAGCGGTTACAAACTTATAAACGGAGCCCGTCGTTTTTACTTGCAAACATTCTATCGCTGTGTTATAATGCGCTCTTTCATTATCTCCATCGTTTTTTCCCATGCCGAAGAAAGCCGCCGCAAAATCAGAGAGTAGAGCCGAAAATGTTTTCAGCAAGAATCCCGACCTAAAAAACGCCCTGACGCAAATAGAAAAGCAGTTCGGCGAAGGAGCGATCATGCCGCTCGGACTGGATCGCACGCCCAGTCTCACCGGCATTTCGACGGGTTGCCTATCGCTCGACCTCGCTCTCGGCGGATTCGGTGTGCCGCACGGCCGAATCATCGAAATCTATGGTCCCGAATCGAGCGGCAAAACCACCCTCACGCTCCACATCGTTGCCAATGCCCAAAAAGCAGGCGGAATCGCAGCGTTCATCGATGCCGAACACGCTTTCGATCCCAGTTGGGCGAAAAAACTCGGCGTTGATCTCGAAACGTTGCTCGTCTCCCAACCGAGCAGTGGCGAAGAAGGCATGCAGATCACGGAAATGCTCGTCAAGTCCAATGCCGTCGATATTATCGTCGTCGACTCCGTGGCAGCACTCGTTCCCGAAAAAGAACTCAAAGGGGAGATCGGCGACTCCCACGTCGGTCTGCAAGCCCGATTGATGAGTCAGGCACTCCGAAAATTGACCGGAGTGATTGCGAAGAGCAAGACGTGTTTGATTTTCATCAACCAACTTCGGGACAAGATCGGCGTGATGTTCGGCAGTCCCGAAACGACCACCGGCGGCAAGGCGTTAAAGTTTTATTGCTCTTGCCGCATTGATGTCCGTAAAATTGGTCAAATCAAAGAAGGCGAAACGGTCATTGGTCAGCGGGTTCGGGCAAAGGTTGTGAAGAACAAGATTGCTCCGCCGTTTCGTGCGGCGGAATTTGACATGATGCACAAAGGCGGCATCAGTTACGAGGGAGATATATTGGACTTGGCAACGACGCAGAAGATTGTGACGAAGTCGGGCGCATGGTTCAAGTATGGCGACGAGCAACTCGGACAGGGACGTGAGAAGACGAAACAGTATCTTAAAGAGAATCCTGATTTTTTGGAGAAACTCCGGTCGGAAATTGTCAGTGCGGTCCACGAAGGGGGAGTGGACATCTTTTCCGGCGGCACCACCGAAGAAAGTTAGTTTCCGTAGGAGGCGGCCCCTATGGAGCGACATTGTGCAGTTCAACAAGTCAGGTCACTCGGCGATTCCCGGTGCAGTAAATTGCGAACAGAACTCCGCGATTTCTGCGCGGATGACCGCCGCTTCGTCGTCAATGCGAGTAATGTTACCGCACACACGGTCGATCCAGTCGGCAACCTTATACATGTCCGATTCCTTCATTCCCATTGCCGTCAGCGAAGGAGTGCCAAGCCGGACTCCACTCGTTACAAACGGACTCCGGGGATCGCCCGGCACCATATTGAAATTGGTAATGATGCCCGACTTCGCCAATGCCTGAGCCGCATCTTTGCCGGTAAAAGAGGCTTGACGAAAATCAAGAATCAATAAATGCGTGTCCGTTCCGCCGCCTGCCAAAGCATATCCCTTAGAGAGCAACGCATCAGCAAGCGTTTTGGCGTTTTTCGCTATCTGAACTCCATAATTTCGGAATTCGGGAGTCAACGCCCCCTTGAATGCCGCCGCCATCGCCGCTATCGTTGCCAAGTGCGGTCCCCCCTGCAAGCCGGGAAAGACAGCCCGGTCAATCCGTTGCGATAAATTCCATTTGCTGTTCGGAAAGTGTTTTGCTTGATGGGAATCTTCAATCTTCGATAGCAAAAAACCTGCCCGGGGACCTCGGAGCATCTTGTGACTGGTACTCGTAACAATATCGCAGTGCGGCACAGGGTCGGGATGAACTCCTGCGATAATCAAGGCGTTGATGTGGGAAATGTCGGCAACGAGATAAGCATCAATTTCGTCGGCAATCGCTCTAAAATCTTTGTATTCGATTTTATGCGGATACGCCGTTGCTCCGACCCACATCATTTTGGGACGCTCTTTCAGGGCGGTTTCGCGAATTTGATCCATATCGAATCTGCCCGTCGCCGGACTGGGACCGTAAGGAACCTGCACGTAATGTATGCCCGAAAAGTTGACTTTCCAGCCGTGCGTGAGATGTCCGCCGTCGGCAATGGGCATGCCCATCACTTTGTCGCTAATGTTGAGCAGTGCCAAATATACGGCTTGATTGGCAGGCGAACCGCTGTACGGTTGCACATTGGCATGTTCTGCTCCGAAGAGTTTTTTCGCACGTTCGATGGCGAGGGTCTCGATTTGGTCGACGTATTCGTTTCCTTCGTAGTATCTTGCGCCGGGATAGCCTTCGGCATATTTATTGGTAAGTGTTGATCCGCACGCTTCGAGGACGCTGAAAGGAGCGTAACTTTCGGACGCAATCATTTTGAGGGTGCCGGATTCGTAGGCTGCCTGTTGTTGAATGAGGGCATAGACTTCGGGGTCAGACTGCTTCAGATGCGGGTATCGTTCCATAGACATTCATTATCGGAGTCGGCGGTGAAATGTCAAGATGGGTGTGCAAAGGTGCGCCCCACGGGGTGAGGCGGCTAACGTTGTCCGCGTGGGCTACCCGATTATTTACCCGAACCACTTTCGCGGTCGGTTCTTGACGTTTTCTTGGGCGAGGACTTCATTGAGAAGCCGCGTGTCTTCGTCGATCTCGAAGTCGAACATTCCGAAGACGACGAAGTCGGCACCGTTGGCGAACGTATAGTCCAAGGCGTTTTTCGGCGGAATCGCTCCGGCCGCCATGATCTTGTACGCAATCCACGGCTTTTCGACTTTAGAAAAAACCTCGATGTGCTTTTCCGGGTCGTCGCACCAGTGAGAATCGTAATTCAGGTTAGTGCTGGGATAGTTGCGATGATGGAACGTCTTGAGATAAAAATCATTCTTGATTTTTTCCTGTTCGCAATACTCGATGACTTCAAGCCGATGAGCGGCAACACCGACAGGCACGTCGAACGACCGCATCGTATTGACCGCCTTTCGGATGAGGTCGGAACGACCAAGAGGCGCCCCCCCCGCATTGGGACGAGGCTCTTTGCTGAGCATCGCATCCGCCTGGACTCCCCAGAGATACAGTCCATTCACTCCGGCATCGATACACGATTGGCACGATTGCGTAAATTCCGTCATCTCTTCCGTGATCGTAGCGGTCGGACAGATGATACACTGAATCGTTCCGCCGCGTTGTCTGTACAACTTCAAACCTTCCAAAACTCCCTTATCGGTGTGAATGACGACCGTATTGATACCATGTTCTTCGGCAACGCGCATCGTCTCGTGAATCTTCTGTGGCGTGTTGTAGCGAGCCGCCAGATTGTACACGTAACGCAAGTCCCGCGAATGCGTGTAATGGGTCAACAGATTGCCGCCGAGCATCATCCGGCTCAGGGTTAGGTCGCCGATCTTGCCAAACGGTATTTCACGTTTTTTCTGAAGCGGCAGAAATTGATCGTTTCCTAATGCATCGCTTGCAAAGGCAGCCATTCCAGCGGATGCCATAGTCGCTCCCAGAGCGGTTGTCTTGACAAAACTTCGTCGATTCATCTTTTCGGACATAGCGTTTTCCCCCTTTGGAATGTGTAAAATTCACCAGTATTGGTATTGAGTGCTGTCTATTGTACGGTATTTCCCATTTCTATGCAAGCGGCGAAGGACGGTCCCCTTCTTGCGCTCCAAACAAGCCGACAACTTCTCTTGACACGGTTTCTGGAATTCCTTATCTTTCGGGACACAAAGGGAACGTGAAATGAGGAAAGTTGTTTTAGGCACTTCACTGTTGATCGCCTGTATTTCTGTGGCATGTATTTCTGCGGGATGTACGAACACACAGTTGCACCAATCGTTGTTGATGCACGAAAACCGGCGGTTGGAAGACGCGTTGTACGTGGCTCATGCACAGGTTACTGATTTGAGGCGCGAAAACGATCTGCTCCGGGAACAGCAAGAAAACGTCTATCACAATCCGACGGAACAATCCCGCGAAGATCCGTGGAAGAACATTGTGCCGACGATTGAAATGCCGAAAGTGTTTCTGGATGAAGACTCCGGGACGACGGAAGTACCGGCATTACTGCGAGGTTCACAATCGATTCCCCTTTGGACTCCCGTAAGATAACGCCCAGTAAGATAACAGAGCAACATTAGGAGGTAAACCTTATGCTAAAACGTAATTCGGACAAATTAACAAGTGCTATGCGGTCGCTGGAAGACGCACTCAGATATACTAGGTCCGGCGAGTTTCATGGACTCGGAATCGAACTCAAAAGCGTCTTGATTTCCGCAGTCGTACAGAATTTCGGCTTGACGTTTGCCGTGTGCCGACAAATGATCGCCCGGCAGTTGATGGAGCAGTTCGGCAAAGAGTCGATAGACGGAAAATCCCCGGAAGAACTCTTTCGCATGGCATCGAAAGAGGGACTGATTGCTAACGTGGACCGTTGGCTTGAGTACCTTGATTGCGAACATTTGGCTCCGTCGAGTAATCTTGCTCTTCGGACGTTCGAGAAAGCCTCCGCGTTTTTAGAGGATGTGGGTGAACTTCTCCGTACCTGTGTTACACGGCTGGAAAACGAACGCCGGCGTGCTGCATAGGGATCGGGACTGGAATTTCAAGCAGGCGACAATCCGAAAAGTACCCTGTCCCCCGTCTTGCAAAACGGAGGGAACTGGGTATAATGCCCCATACTGATTGAAGCGGGCGTAGCTCAGTTGGTAGAGCACGACGTTGCCAACGTCGTTGTCGACGGTTCGAACCCGTTCGCCCGCTCTTTGTCTCCTCTCCTTTTCACCGTTGCGCCTTGTCATTGCGGCGCTTGTCAGAAACATTCCTCCTTGAAATTATATCTGAGCAAACTATGTCCGAACAAGAAGTCACGCCCGATCAGGAAACGAAAAAGCCACTGGAAATCACCTCCGATATTCAGAAAGTCAGCACCTGCGAACGCCGCGTTAAAGTAACGGTTCCGCGTTCCGATGTGGATGTCTATTTTCATAACGAATACACCGAACTGGAGCAGACCGCCTATGTGCCGGGTTTTCGTGTAGGAAAGGCTCCCCGAAAACTCGTCGAACGCCGATTCCGCAAGGAAATCACCGACCGGGTTAAACATGTTCTGGTTCTGGATGCACTGGAGCAAGTCAACAGTTCCGCAGACTTTACGCCGATCAGTGAGCCGGACATCGATTTGGCGGCGTTGGTGTTGCCAGAAGAGGGAGATTTCATTTTCGAGTTTACCATTGAGGTTCGTCCCGACTTCGATCTGCCGCAGTGGAAAGGGCTCAAAATCGAAAAGCCTGTTCGGACTTTTACCGACGAAGACGTGGACAAAGCCGTCCGCAGATTGTTGTCGTCATACAGCGACCTCGAAGATTCCGACGAACCAGCAGCCTTGGGGAATTACGTACAAGTCGATGTAGCGGTCAAGTCCGGTGAAAACGTCTTGAACGAAGAGAAAGAAGTATTGGTCAAAGTTTGTCCCACGCTCACATTCCACGATGGCTCGATTGCCGGTTTCGACAAGTTGGCAGTCGGGACCAAGTCGGGAGATACGTTCACTGCCCCGCTGACGTTATCGGCAGATGCACCAAACGAAGAGTACAGAGGAAAAACGGTAGACGTTGCATTTGCGGTAACAGCGGTGAGGCGGGAGTCGTTGCCCCATGTTTCCGAGGCATTCCTCCAGCGGATCGGTTACGAAAACGAGGCGGATCTTCGGGATTCGATCCTCGATTCGTTGAAGCGGCAGTTGGAACACGAACAGAACCGTCGGTTGCGGCGGCAGATCACCGAGGGATTGACGGTGGCGGCAACTTGGGAACTCCCCAAAAGTTTGTTAGAGCGACAGTCGGATCGAGAATTTCGCCGTACCGTGATGGAATTGCAACGCAGCGGTTACGAGCAGGATGAAATCATTGCCCAATTGAATACCATTCGGCAAAACAGTGCGATTGCAACTGCCCAGGCATTGAAGGAGCATTTTATTCTTGAAAAGATTGCCGAAGTTGAAGACGTTGTCGATACTCCCGAAGATTACGATACCGAAGTCGCGTTGATTGCCGCCCAGAGTGGTTCGTCGCCTCGCCGGGTTCGCGCCCAAATTGAAAAGGCGGGGGAAATGGACATTTTGAGAAATCAGATCATTGAGCGAAAGGTGATCAATATGATTACCCAACAAGCGACGTTCACGGAGGTTCCTTTCGATTGGGGACGGCAGGATGCGTCGGATGTCGAAGCCCTCGACTGGGCGGCGGCGGGTGATCCCAGTGCCATCGAAGAAGCCACCAAGGATGACCTCAAGGCTGTGCATCAAGAAATCGACGCAAAAAAACGAGTCGATCCTAATGTTAAGATTAAGTAACTTCAGTAAAATTTTCTAAAAATTGAGGCAGGCATGAAAGCCGTAATGGGCAACCCGGAAGTTTCGCTCCACTACACTTCCGGCTCTTTTTTCCTTTGCTACTTTGTCACTTCGACCGTCCCCAGGTCAATCGTTTCGCCGGATTGAAGCGTGCGGGTGAATCCCATGCTTTCTTCACCGACAAGATTGCCTGCTTCGTCCCAAGACAGCCGATAGTATGCCGTTCCCGGCGGCAGTTTGATCGTCGCCATACTATCAACATCGGTCGTTACTGGTGGGAAGAAACCAAACACCACATCGCCACCGGAACTTGCTCCGACTGAAATCCTGCGTCCGACAAGCGGCTGACCAGCAGAATCATGCAACCGCAATGTAGCGGTCGCAGTCGGTTGCAACACTGCTGTTTGGAATTCTTCCAATTCGTCGTCTGGAATCGGATGAACGATTCCGAAAAAGCCGTCCTCAGTAATCGCAAAGAGAACACTTCCCTTTTCTTTTTTCCACAACGAATACCTGCCGTCTGGCAACACTGGTATAGGTGTGTTACATGACCTTCCATCATTGAAAATGTGAAACGTGCGGAGTTTGCCCGGTACCGAGCCGTCTTCTGTGACGAATTTCCCGTACCGCTCAAAATAGATCAGATCAACATGATATTTCTCGCCCCCGTCGCGATCTATCGAAACAGGAACTGGGTATGTTCCGCCGGTTCCCATTATGGAAAAGTCGCCCGGCGGCAAATAGATCTCGAACGTACCGTCGTCTTGGACAGTCGCCTGAAACGGGATAGCGGCGGCTTGCATGGCACCCATTGTTGCCCGCAACTCGTCGGCTTTCATCTGTTCGCTTCCCGGTAAGGACTTTGGTGTCATTATACGAAAAGCCATCACTGTATCCGCGGCACCGGGTGTTCCGTCTTCGAGCATTGCCGTACCTTCCACTCGGATGCCTTCCTGTAATTGAAGCGTGATGTTATCGCGATCCTTTTCTGCAAGGAAGATCATCGGTTCGGAAACGAGTATGTGTGGTAGGAGCGTAGAATTGGCAAGAAACAACACTGTTGTCCCGGCGGGAACGATTTGAGGAAATTCAAAATTGCCCTCCATGTCCGTGCTAATCGTGAGCCTCTCCGCCGTCGCGGTTCCACTCTCTGAGGGCGGGGCACAACAAACCGCTTGCGGGGGGTTCGTTGTGATGTTTGTAAAATGGACCGCTCCTTGCCTGGCGGGTGTGCCATCGGGATTGAGCACCTTTCCTTTGAGCGTCAGCATGGGCACTTCTTTGTCGCTTTTTTCGTACACGACGAAAATTGTTGCGACCACGGCAACGGCAATAATACAGAGAGAGGCAGTGGTCTCGTAACGATTGTACGGCCAACGTAGAAGGCTCGGACGCTCAGAATTTGACATAATCACGTTTTGAATAAGAGCGGAGCACTGCATTGTATCACAGGAGGAGGAAAACTGCCAGATGTTGTGCAAAGACTTCAATCGCCGCAAGTCGGCATCAATGCAAACGATAGTTCGCAGGATCAATCGCTTGATCGTAGAGTGACCGGTCAATGGGAAGCCAGTCGGTTTTGTCAATTCCTCGATTGTTGTCGTATGCAGGACTCACGGGATAGGCACAAGCAACTTTGATCCAACGGTTTTGAACGGCGGCAATGCGGCGTATTTCGTTAGCAACTTCCACGAAATCTTGGTCTTGACTGAAAATCAACGCAACATCATACGCCGATTCGTGTACCGGTATAGAAACAGAGTTTTACGAGTGTCCAATTTCCCTGCTGTTTACATACCAACTTTGCAAGTTCAATCGGATCGAAATTGGGGAAACCGTATCCAAACGCCATTTTTGCGGCGTAAAAAAGGTTTTGACCATCGACAAAGGCGGCGACTCGTTTGTTCTGCGGTTCTATCATAACGGACATAAAAAAACCCGCCGAGGTCTTGCGACAGGTTCGACGGGCAATAATTCTGTCGGTGATCAACCCGACACAGGCATTGTATCGGCAATTTGCCGTGTTGTCAATAGCCGAAAACGTGCCTACCTTTTCCCGCTACAACCCGCACAATCGGCACGTTCCTGAAAAATGTCAGCGAAAAATGCCGAAAGTCTGATTGCTGGATGTGCCGGTTTAGAAGCAAAAATATCCCCATTAAAACCAATGCCCAAGCGAGCCATCAAAAAAGTTACGAAAAGCGTTGCGAAAAAAGCGGCGAAAAAGACGTATCGGCGACCCATAAAAAAGGTAAGCCGCAAGAGCAGTCTGTTTGCGAGCAAATCTTCTGAGGAAAATTCGCCGGGCGAACACCGTTTACAAAAAATACTGGCTTCGGCGGGCTTCGGCAGTCGTCGGCAATGCGAAGAACTCATCGAACAAGGACGCGTCGAAGTCAACGGCACTGTTGCGAAACTCGGTTGCAAAGTTGATCCTGTGCGTGCCGAAGTGAAAGTCGATGGCGAACGGCTCAAATCGGTCAAGCCCATCTATCTTGCACTCTTCAAACCGAAGGGCTATCTTTGCACCGATTCCGATCAGCAGGGTCGGGCAAGGACGATAGAATTGATTCCCCCTTCCTTTGGTCGCCTGTTTTTGATTGGTCGTCTCGACAAGGATAGCGAAGGACTCATTTTACTGACGAATGACGGCGCACTTTCGGAACATCTTACGCATCCGAAGTATGCGGTGCCGAAGATTTATCGGGTACAGGTTGCCGGTGAATTAACGGAGTCGGGAGTCCAGCAACTCCGCGAAGGAGTTTATCTTGCCGAAGGGTTGGCAAAGGTGGAGAATGTCGTCATTAAGGGACGGCACAAGCAGAGTACGATTTTAGAAATGACTCTCACGGAGGGAATGAATCGGGAGATTCGCCGGTTACTGGCACGACTCGGACACAAAGTTATGACGTTGATACGGATCGCAGTAGGACCGGTCAGGCTCGGCAAAATGGCACCGGGCGAGTGGAGAAAGTTGACTCAAATTGAAGTCGAACGACTCTACACAGCCGGAAAAACCGGAAAAGGCAGATGAAAAAGAGCCGGGGATGTAGCGAAGCGCAATCCCCGAATCCCTCGCTCTTGCGCCCCTCAAAAACTACAAATTATTTACCATACTCCTCGTTCGTAGTAGGTTGACGACTCCGCCGAAATAGAGGAAAATGTTCTTCCGTGCTCATTCAAAAGTTTTCCCATATCTATGGAATCACCCAAAATTACTCGTGCCCTCATCAGCGTCAGCGACAAAATGGGACTCGCTGACTTTGCCAAAGGTTTAAGTGCCGCCGGAGTCGAAATTTATAGCACCGGCGGAACACGTACTCATCTTGAAAAAGAGGGTGTTTCCGTCATCGATGTCGCAGACTATACAGGTTTTCCCGAAATGATGGGAGGACGACTCAAAACGCTTCATCCCAAAATTCATGGCGGGCTCCTCTGCCGCCGGGACAACCTCGGCGACATGAATGCTCTTGCCGAACACGATATCAAGTCGTTTGAACTGGTCATTGTCAATCTTTATCCCTTTGAGACCACCGTTGCCAAAGAGGGCGTTACCGAGGAAGAAGCGATTGAAAACATCGACATCGGCGGTCCTACGATGATTCGTGCCGCTGCCAAGAATCATGCGTTCGTAACCGTCGTTACGTCGCAGGACCAGTATGCCGTCGTGTTGGAACAGATTCAAAAGAGCGGACGCACTACATTGCAACTGCGGCGAAGTCTTGCGAAAGACGCATACACCATGACGGGAAATTACGACAATGCCGTCTCTCAGTATTTCGTCGAGCGGATGACCAAAGAAGAATTTCCCTCCATGCTGTCCCTCAAGATGAAGCGTTCGGATGTTCTGCGGTACGGCGAAAATCCTCATCAACAGGCGGCGGTCTACGTCGATCCCCGATCACAAGTTGCCAGTGTCGTTACTGCCCGGAAACTCAACGGCAAAGAACTTTCGTACAACAACCTGCTTGATCTCGATTCTGCCCTGACCATCGTCCGCTCCTTTTCCAAGCCAGCAGTAGCAGTGATTAAACACAATAATCCGTGCGGTGCTGCCGTTGATGAGCGGATTGCCCATGCCGTGAGTAAAGCAATGGCAGGCGATCCTTTGAGTGCGTTTGGTTCCGTCATCGGTTTGAATCGTCCGGTCGATTTTGCATCGGCGGAAATTTTTGCAACGCCCGGCTTGTTTGTAGAAGCGATTATCGCTCCTTCGTTCGATACCGATGCGTTGAAAGTGCTGACCACCAAACCGAAATGGGGTTCCAACGTTCGGCTGTTGCACGTCGGGGCTTTGGATGTTCCGTCGTCCCGATGGAATCTCCGACCACTCGAAGGAGGAGCATTGCTCCAAGAGACCGACACGCAACGCGATCCTGAAGACCAGTGGATGGTGGTCACGGACAAGAAACCGGACCCCGACGTTTGGGACGACATCCGATTTGCGTGGGAAATTGTCCGGCACGTCAAATCGAATGCCATCGCATTGGCAAAGGAAGGAATGTTGATCGGTGTAGGAGCGGGACAAATGAGCCGTATCGACTCGGTAGGAATTGCCGTTAAGAAGGCAGGAAAGCAGATTAAAGAGAGCATTTTGGCGAGTGATGCGTTTTTTCCGTTTCCAGATTCGATTGACTTGATTGCAAAGCATAAGATTCGTGCGGTGATTCAGCCGGGCGGCTCACGAGGCGACGAACCGGTCATCGAAGCCTGTAATAAATATGGAATTCCGATGATCTTTACCGGACGACGGCATTTCAAGCATTGAGAGGCATGTCTAAACCCATCGCTCGTCAATAGTTTTCGAACACAAGGCAAATTTGACTTGTCTGAAAATTCCGGTACAATTTCCGACATGCTTCTCCTTGCCTTGTTGCCGCTTGTTTGCTACTTTGCTTTTTTAACAGGGCTTCATTTTCGGAAAACGCCTACTGTACTGAATGGGGCACTCGATGTGCAGTTGCTCACCTGGGGGTTGTTCGGGCTGATCTCGTTCGGACCCGGTCGTTTGGTGATTCCATTGTACGTTTTTGCGTCTTGGGGAATTTTCACTTGGTTTTTTTGGCTCGGCTTTTATTTTGTGGCAGCCCTTCTTCTCGCCCGACCGTTCAGAAACCGGCTGATCGTCTATCATTGTCAACGGGAATTGGTATTGCCCGCCTTTTTTTCCCTTGCCAAACAAATGGACCCGAAGGCAGAGTGGAGCGGTCACGTCTTGTCGCTCCACGGCTTGGGGATACAGTGGTCGGTCACTCACAACCGATGGGGCGGGTACTTGGTGTTCATTCCAACTAATCCTTGTTTGCGGAGTTTCCATCAGGAAATGCTGCAAGAACAACTGACGAACCTCTGTCGAACGTTAGAGATGCCGAAACGGAAAATCCGTTGGTTTTGGGGACTGCTCACACTCGGTTTGTTCGGTCTTGCTGTAGGAGTGTTCGTCGGGAACTTTTCAGAATTCGTTCAGCAGTTCGATGACTACTGGTTTACCGGTTAGGGTGTGCGGACGATCTCTTGCATCTCTTGATAAAATCAAGCACCTGCTCTACAATTCCGTTCGGTTACGCTGAAAGTTTTGCCCCAAACACACATGAACCGTCTTATCTTTGTGATACTCGTCTCCTTGTTCGGAACAACCTTGTCGGCAGAGGATGCGATGCTCCGCATGCTCCGAACCGACTGGGCAGCACAGGAACGCCGACTCGGTCGAGAACCGGGAAGCCTCGAAGCCATTCACGCCGCTCTTGATAGAGCAGAAAAACTCTTGGGACGATCCAACTTGGAACAATCCAACGACCGCATCGCCGCCTTCCGTGAAAAAAGCAAAACGTATCCATCGCTTTCGGAAACGGAAAGAACGGCACTCTATGAATCCGTCCGACTCTACATTCGGGAAGTCGCACTGTCTCATACTGAAGTTCCGAAAACGCCGCTCCTGTTCCTGAAACAACGCCGGTTCGTCTGCCAGATGCTACATGAATACATCGGATACTATTACGACTACGGCGGTGTTACCGGCGGAGGAATCTACATGCTCGAAGAGCCCGGAAAGTCGCTCAAAGTCCGATGTCTCACGGAAAACCTTCTGCCGCAAGGAGCGTTCACCTCACCGGCACTCTCCTACGACGGCACGACTGTCTATTTTGCGTTTTGCGAAGTCCAAGACCTGCCGCGCCCGCACGGAACCTTCAATCATTGGAGGCGACTACAAGATGCCAAAGATGTCGCACCGGAATTCAACTGGAAGTCTCCGAATCGTAAAGGATTCCACCTCTACGCCATCAACGTCGATGGCACAGGATTGCGAAAATTGACCGATGGACTCTACGACGACTTCGATCCTTGTCCGCTTCCTGATGGCGGGATCGCTTTTATGTCTTCCCGGCGAGGCGGATATATTCGTTGCAACAATCCTTTCGAACCGCTTCCGACGCACACACTCCATCGGATCGATGCCGACGGAAAAAATCTCTGCACACTCTCTTGGCACGAAACACCCGAATGGAATCCATCGGTTCTTCACGATGGTCGCGTCGTCTATTGCCGCTGGGATTACGTCGACCGCTCCGCCGCTCATTTTCACGGACTCTGGGCAAGTAATCCCGACGGAACCGCTCCCGTCGTGCTGTTCGGCAATTATACGATGGAACTCAGTGCTGCTTTCCAACCACGAGCAGTTCCGAACTCAAACAAAATTGCGTTCATCGTCGGTGCTCATCATGCGTTGATCGGTGGGGCGCTCGTCCTCTTTGACCCGGCAAAAGCAAAGTACGATCCCGATACAGGAGAAGATTGCTTCGGTTCGCTCGAACGTCTGACTCCTGAAGTTTGTTTCCCGGAAACAAGCGAAGGTTGGCCCGATTCTTATTACAGTTCGCCTTTGCCTCTTTCGGAGGATCGGTTTCTTCTGGCGTTTAGTTTTCATCCTCTACCGGCATTTGGGACGGGCTATCTCCAGGATTCAAAATCGGGACTCTACTATTACGACCGGTTCGGGAATCTGGAATTATTGTATCGTGATCCCGACATTTCTTCGGTGGCACCGATTCCGCTTCAATCGCGCTCAACGCCACCAGTATTGGCATCGGCACTCGATCCTCAACTTGCCGAACAGAACGAAGGAGAGTTTCTGCTCACCGACGTGAGATTCAGTCATTTTCCATTACCGGAGAATCGTCCGATTAAAACGTTGCGAATTTACGAAGTGCTGCTAAAACTTTCTTCCCACGTAGCGAACGTTCCGCGTCTTGGCTATGCCAATGCCGAGAGTGCGCGTAAATTTCTCGGCGAGGTTCCTGTCGAGGAAGACGGTTCCGCTTATTTTCGTGCGCCTGCCGAAGTGCCACTCTATTTTCAAGCGGTCGATGCCGATGGGAAAGCGGTGCAGTCGATGCGCAGCATTACGTATTTGCAGCGGGGCGAGCGTCGGAGTTGTGTCGGCTGCCATGAACCGCTCTCTGCAACTCCGCCTCATTCGGTTGCGCCGAAAACGGCAATGCACCGCGCACCGTCTCGGATAACGCCGGGACCGAGCGGAAGTAATCCGATGAGTTTTCCGCAGTTGATTCAGCCGGTTCTTGACAAACATTGTGCAGAGTGTCATCCGACATGGACGGGCGACTCCGAAAAGGGGTTTTCGGTATCCTACAACAAGTTGGCACCGCATGTTCGGTTTTACGAGTGGGGCGACAAGAGTATTTCGCAGATCACGACTCGTCCCGGCGAATGCGGAGCGGACATGAGTCCATTGTCGTTCCTCATCAACGATGCCGATCACAAGGACGTTTTCAAGAAGATGTCCGAGGATGCCAAACGTCGAATCTATCTCTGGCTCGATGCCAACGCCCCGTTTTACGGAGCGAATTGATGTGCGTTCAGACCGTCGCGTAAGCAAGGAACGCTCGTAAGTCCCCGGATTGTACCGCAGAAAACCGAACCTTGAATTGTTCGTCGACGTTGGTAGAATATAGGCATGAACACTATTTCGACACAATACGCTCAGGATCGGCTTTACGAGATTCTCGGTGAAGTTTCGCAGACGCACATTCCGGTAGCGATCAACGATGAACGCCATCCTGCCGTATTGGTTTCCGCTGACGATTGGCGATCCATTCAAGAAACGCTCTACCTGCTCTCTGTTCCCGGTATGCGTGAGTCGATCCAGGAAGGTTTGCAAACGCCGCTTACAGAGTGTTCAAAAAATGTCTGGTCGGAGGATGACCGATGACTTGGACGCTCCTTTTTACGAAACAAGCCAAGAAAGATGCCAAGCGAATCGAACAGACAGGTTTACGGGAAAAGGTGCAACGTTTATTGGACATCCTTGAAGCGAACCCATTCCAAAATCCTCCGCCGTTTGAAAAATTGGTCGGCGATCTCGACGGTGCCTATTCACGGCGCATCAACATTCAACACCGACTCGTGTATCAAGTATCGGGAGAAGAACAAACGATGAAAGTTCTCCGTATGTGGACGCACTACGAATAATCCTAACCGAACCTTGAAGTATCTCAGAAAAATTATTGCTTGCCAATCGTCAAAGAGGCAAGCACACCAAAAACTTCCTCAATACCGATACAACTCCGGCTTGTAGGGACCTTCGACCGGAATACCGAGGTACTCCGCCTGCTTGGGAGTCAGCGTCGTCAAATGCACGCCGATCTGTTCCAAGTGCAATCGGGCGACTTCCTCGTCCAAAATTTTCGGCAAACAATGTACGCCGATGGGATACTTTTCGCCATGCCCATTAGGTGGGGCTGTCCACAACGCAATCTGCGCTAACACTTGATTCGTGAACGAGTTCGACATCACAAACGAAGGATGCCCCGTCGCACAGCCTAAATTGACCAGGCGACCTTCCACCAACAAGATGATCGAGTTTCCAGTTGCGAAGGTATAACGATCCACCAGCGGCTTGATCTGTACCTTCTTAATGCCGGGATAATTTTCGAGACCGTGAACGTCAATCTCCACGTCGAAGTGTCCGATGTTGCAGACAATCGAATCGTTCTTCATCTTTGCCATGTGTTCGGCAAGAATGATGTCACAGCAACCGGTGGTGGTAACGAAAATGTTTCCGATGCTGGCGGCTTCGTCCATTGTCATCACTTGGAAACCTTCCATAGCCGCTTGCAACGCACAGATCGGGTCGATTTCGGTAACAATCGTTCTCGCACCGTAATAGCGGAGCGATTGAGCGCACCCTTTTCCGACATCGCCGTAACCGCAGACGACGGCAACCTTACCGGCAACCATCACGTCGGTCGCCCGCTTGATGCCGTCCACCAAAGACTCCCGGCAACCGTAAAGATTGTCGAACTTACTCTTCGTAACCGAATCGTTGACGTTAATGGCGGGAACCTTTAATTCCCCTTTGGCGTGCATTTGCCAGAGTCGATGTACGCCTGTCGTCGTCTCTTCGGAGAGCCCTTTTACGCCTTTCATAATTTCGGCATATTCCGGTTTGTGAAGCAAAGCGGTTAAGTCGCCGCCGTCATCGAGAATCAAATTGAGCGGTTTTCCGTCAGGAAAAATGACCGTTTGTTCAATGCACCAATCGAAATCGGCATCGGTTTCTCCTTTCCATGCATAGACGGGCACACCAGCGGCGGCCATTGCGGCGGCGGCGTGGTCCTGCGTCGAAAACTTGTTGCAACTGCTCCACGTCACTTCGGCACCGAGCGCAGTGAGCGTTTCGATCAGCACTGCCGTCTGAATCGTCATGTGCAGACAACCGGCAATCTTTGCCCCTTTGAGCGGTTTGGAAACCGAGTATTTTTTCCGCAGTGCCATGAGACCGGGCATTTCGTTCTCGGCGAGTTGGATTTCCTTTCGTCCCCAGTCGGCGAGGCTAATGTCGGCAATTTTGTACGGAAGTGTCGATTTTTCAATGGGCATGGAACGTTCTTTTGTTGCTGTTAATAAGGAATAACAAGTACATTGTAGCGATTTTTTTGATTTTGAGTAGGATAGGTGACTCGCTCTTGAAAATCCCTATAATTCGAGTTTGAATCGTTCGAGGGCGTGCCGAAACATGACCGATTCGGGTGCCAGTCGGACGACCTGTTGTTGCACGCGGATTGCGTCGTCAATTTTGCCTCCGAGAAAATAGACGTGTGCCAATGTGTCCAAAATACTCGCATCGTCCGGGATCATTTTCAGTGCCGTCTCCACTAACGTCAAAGCGTCAGCGTAATGACCGTTTGTATGGGCAAGCATCCACGCTGCTATATTACACGTGTTTGACATATCATACATGCGGTCGTCAGAGGGCATCAGTTCGAAACGCTGCACCATGCGTTGCCAAAGTTGTTTGTGTACTGAATCCATCCGTTCTTTAAATTCTTGGTCAACATCGGGTTGCTGCCTGCAAAGGCGGTAGGCAAGAATCACAAGGTCAATGTCCACAGCAATGTCCGTAATCTCCAAAAGGCTCTGTTTAATCGACCACGCCTTCATAATGCCTTTCCGCACTTCGTCCCAGTTTTTTTCGTCGGCGGCTTTCGCCGCCAAACAGTAGGTCTTTTGCTTTTGTGCCTGCGCCCTATGATACGCAGGGTCACGCTCCGCCCTATACTCAACACTGTCGAGTATTTCGATATGTTTGTCCCAAAGAGTGCTTGCCAATAAATAATCCGCAAAATGAAGAGCAATCTCCGGCATCGTTTCACTTGCCCGAATACGGAGAAAAACATGTCCCGTTTCCACCACCTTTTGGAAGTGTGCGAATGCCCAATGGAAACGGAACCGTTGTTGCAAAAATTGTCCGACGCGAAAGTGTTCAAACATAGGTAAATTGCTCTCCACAGCACCAATGGGGTCTTCTGGAAATTCCGTAAACTGCGGTTCGATGGCAAGAGCCAGCGCAGCGGTCTTGTCCCGCTCTTCGGTTAATCCGGCGGCATCCTGCAATTCAGCGACAGCATAATGCAGTAAGATGTCGATGCCGCTCCCAACGTTGATGGTGTTCTCCGGTCTCTCCAAGAGCCGCAATGTTTCCGCACCGACTTGACGAACCTGCTCCTGAAAAGCGGCGGTATTCTTTTCGTCCGCAGTGTCCAATGCACACCACAGTGCGGCGTAACGTGCAAGACATTGATGAAACTCATCGTCGTCGAACTCGCTGAAACTGTCCCGAATGTGCCGATACCATCGTTGGCGCAAGGAGGGTAGCGTCGGTGGCGAGGCAATCAATGTCTTGACTGCTTCGAGACGTAAAGGAGCACTCTCTTCAAAGCGAACGAGCCGGCAAAGCGTTTGCAGTCCTTCGCCTCTGGAAAGGTCTAAAGTGGGATCGGCAAGCACCCAAATAAATCTGGCTTTGGTTGCCGGTGTGGGCGCAAGCATGTAACGTTGAATCCAATCGGCGGTTTCTTGATTCTCCAAATCGCGAAAGGTTTGCTCGATTTGACTCAACACATATTCAGCGCGTCGGACAATTTCAAGGTCGTGGCTCTGTTTAGCGCGTTGCAATTCAGGATAGGCTTGAATACCAGTGCGGATCAGAAGATTTTCGGCGCGTTGCCGAACGAGAAAACTCTCGTCGCCGAGTTGTTGAATCCACTGCCGGATTTGTTGACGCACCGATTCCTCCTGGGCGAATCCCGACGTTGCCGACGTGAACCAAAGCATCAGTAAAAAGGGGAAGAGTGTACGCATACGTTCCATTTTCCATCGCTATTTTCGACGGGGAACATACCTTATCACTCCGCCGCACGTCTGTCAATCCCTTCGTCGGCAACAACCGCCCTCACGCGTGTACTTGTATTTTCCACAAGAAGGTGGTAGGATGAGAAGACTTTCCCCTTTCCTGTTCTGATGCGACGCTACATTAACCAATTAAAAGAGAACGAAAAAATATCCGAAGTGTACGCAGTGTCGGAGAAACAACTTCGTCCCAACAAAAAGGGAAACCTGTATTTGCAGTTCAACTTGTCCGACAAGACAGGAAGCATCACAGGATTTATATGGAGCGTAACTGATGCCTCCACCTACGATTTTGAGAACGGCGATTATATTCGTGCCGAAGGAACCACGCAACGGTTTCAAGGAACGCTCCAGTTCATTGCCAGTAAACTCACTAAAGTCGCCGCCGATTCCGTCGATTCGACGGAGTTTGCCCGGTTACAAATAGTCGACGTAACAAAAGCGCAAAACCGGCTTCGGGAACTGTTGCGGTCGATTACCGCCCCTAGTTTACGCAATCTGGCGGACTGTTTCTTGATCGATGATACGTTTATCGCTCAATTCAGCAAAACTCCGGCGGGAATTAAACTGCACCATGCCTATTCCGGCGGATTGCTCGAACATTCGCTCCAAATGATGGAAACTGCCGTTCGGATTGCCGAACTTTATCCCGTCTTGAACAGGGATTTGCTCCTGATGGGTGCATTTTTGCACGACATCGGAAAAACAAAGGAATTGGCGACCGGTAACGACACGTACTATACTGATCTAGGACAGATGCTCGGTCATCCCTTTCTCGGAGCGGAAATTCTGAACGAAAAAATTGTCGAAGCGGAAAAACTGGCAGGCGAACCGTTCGATGCCGAAACAGCAATGTTGCTGAAACATATGCTGATTTCCCATCACGGAACATACGAGAATCAGTGTACGAAATTGCCGATGTGTCTGGAGGCGATCACGTTGCACTTCATCGATTCCATCGATTCGAAAATTGCCGAATTTCGAAAGTATATGCTCGACGACCCCAATGCGGGCAGTCTTTGGACCAACTATATTCCTGCCATCGAGCGGAAATTGTACAAAGGAACGGAACTGGAATAGCATTTTTGCAGATGTATTATTTTGCAACATTTGTATCAAAATAAAACACCCAAATCCCCGGTTTTGGGCAAAATAATACACTTTTTAACCAGACTAAAAAAACGAAAAACTGTGTAAGTTTTTCTAACTCTTTTTGTATCAACATATTAGAAAATAATAATTTTTTCTGATGGAATTGGCGCAAAAATTGCTACATAATTAACTTGAGGATTCGTTTTTTTGGGTTTTTGGTGCGTTATGTTCCGTCGCTATTCTCCAACGTTCGCCGAACCGCTTTTGGAAACTCAGACTCCGTTCACGACGCATCTGCTCGTCGCATGGGGGCATGATGTGAGTCCCAGCAGCAATCTGCGACCGGGCAGTCATGCCTCGACGGATACCGAGGAACGGCAGTTTGCTGCGGACTATGTCCGAATCTATTTCCGACAGATGGGCGAAACTCCTTGTTTGACAAAAATACAAGAAGATGTGAGTGCTACTGATATTTGCTGGAAAAGGAAGCGGTACTACAACCGTTTCTTCGCCTCGGACTACATCCTTGAAGAATCTGTGAGGGTAATCCAGTCGGCGTTAGCCGGCGAGTACCGGTTGGATAGGACGCTCGACTTTTCACGCTTCGGGACAAAACGAAAAGAGGAAATCATTCGGATTTGCCGTGCTCATTGCGAAACACTCCAAACAATTCGGGACCGAAATAAGAAAGATTTTGCTCAAATCCTTTCGCCAATCACTTCAGCCATAGAAAAGAAGCGCATCTGGAAACGAATTCAGCAACGGAGACAGCATGCTTCCCTATTGCTCCAAGAGTTACATTTTCGAATGCCGAAGATCACCACGAGCATTCGAAAACTGCGGCGAATCGTTGTCAAAATGAACCAGTTGAAATTGCAAATCCGCAAAGTTGAACGTATGCTTCCTGAACTCTCTCCTGACATGGCGGAAATCGCAAGACAGAACCGGGAAGGGAATTGTCGAAAACTGGACGCACTGATGCGATCTTTAACGGAAACACCAGCAACGGTTCGGCGGTATCTGCGTCGGGTCAGGAAAGCGAACCGGCAGTACGTGAACATAAAGAATAAGTTTTCAGAGAGTAATCTTCGTCTTGTGATTTCCATCGCCAAAAATTATCAGCATCGCGGTTTGAGTTTTCTTGACCTCATTCAGGAAGGGAACATCGGTTTGCTTCGGGCAGTGGACAAATTTGAGAAGCGGCGGAATACAAAGTTTTCGACCTTTGCGACATGGTGGATTCGGCAGTCGATCCTGCGAGCGATAGCGAACAGTAGTAGGACAATTCGGGTGCCGGCTCATGTACAGGATTCTCTCACCCGCATTTACAAAGTGGTGCGGCAGATCAAGGATCAGACGGGAATGGAGCCGACATTGCAGGAAACGGCACAATCGTGTCACCTTTCGGAAGAGGACTTACTCAAAATCTTGCGATGCGATTGTTCGCCGGTTTCCTTTAATGCGCTTGCAATGGGGGAAAATAACAAAACCTACGGCGAAGTTTTGGAAGATACCAAGTGTGGCTGTCCCGAAGATTCCGTGTCGGGCGAATCGCTGCGGGACAGACTCGATACCCTGATGACAGATCTTTCGGATCGGGAACGTAACATTATTCAACGCCGCTACGGACTGCTCGATGGTTCTGTTTATACTCTGGATGAATTGAGCAAGATGTTTTCTGTTTCTCGGGAACGGATTCGTCAGATTGAACTGAGTGCTCTCCGAAAGTTACAGCATCCGGTGCGGACGCGCAAGTTACAAATTACCGCCGGGTTTGTAGGATAGAACAGTCGTATCTTCTTTCACGTTGATTGACCGCTCGGAACCATCATGCTATACTGCTCGATGTTACTAAGTTGGAATATCGTCTTCACCCGAACTGTCATGAAACATTTTATCGTATTCGCCTTTGCGTTTTTCCTGGTTACCGGGTCACTCCGCGCAGCCGAAGCCTATGATGTGGTGATATACGGCGGTACTTCGTCGGCGATCGCAGCGGCGGTGCAAGTCAAAAAGATGGGAAAGTCCGTCATCATTGTCTCGCCGGACAAACATCTCGGCGGACTCACCAGCGGCGGACTCGGATACACCGATTCCGGCAACACGTCTGCCGTCGGCGGACTCGCCAGAGAATTTTATCGCCGTGTCTATAAAAAATACCAAAACGACAATGCGTGGCGGTGGGAGAAAAAAGCGGAATATGCCAACGAAGGACAAGGGACAAAGGCGATGCTCCACGATGACCAAACGATGTGGGTCTTTGAGCCGCATATTGCCGAAGCGGTGTTCGAAGAATGGATCGCCGAAATGAAAATACCTGTCGTCCGTAACGCTTGGCTGGACAGGGAAAAGGGGGTCAAAAAAGCAGGAACTCGCATTGTTTCCATCACGACACTCGACGGCAAAACCTACGAAGGTAAGCAGTTCATGGATGCAACTTACGAAGGAGACTTGATGGCGGCGGCTGGCGTGAGTTATCACGTCGGTCGGGAAAGCAACGAGGTCTATGGCGAACAGCACAACGGCAATCAGCCACATCATCCTCGTCGCTTTCACGGTTTTGACGCACGCCTTCATGGAGTTACCAAGCCGGTCTCACCCTACAAAATCCCCGGCGACCCGGAAAGCGGGTTACTCAAATTCGTCGGCGACACCAAAATTGGCGAAGTCGGCACAGGAGATCACTATGTTCAGGCGTACAACTTTCGGCTGTGTCTGACCAACCATCCAGAAAACAGGGTGCCATTTACGAAACCAGACAATTATGACTCGCAGGACTACGAACTACTTGCCCGTACCTTTGAAAGCGGACTGGAAATAGATATTTTTGCTCCGTTTAGCCCAATACCGAATCGCAAAACGGATACCAATAATCGCGGACCATTCAGCACCGATTTCATCGGTGAAAATTATGAATATCCTGCCGGTTCTTATGAAAAGCGGGCAAAGATTATTGAAGAGCATCGGAACTACATTCTCGGTTGGCTTTACTTTATTTCGACCGATCCGCGTGTGCCGAAAGATGTGCAGGAAAGGATGCAGTCCTACGGTTTTTCCAAAGACGAGTTCAAAGACAACGGACATTTTCCGCATCAAATATATGTCCGTGAAGCCCGGCGAATGATCGGCGAGTACGTCATGACGGAGCATGATTGCTTTGGCACCAGGGTACCGCCGCGTCCCGTCGGAATGGGATCGTATGGTTTGGATTCCCACAATGGGGAGCGTTTTCCCTTTTTTGGCATTTTCACGCGGCTTGGTTTAACGTTGTATAGCCTTGTTTTTCAATGCTTTGCCAACGATTTGCCTTGTACAAACATCGCAAGAGCAACATATCATT
>Ga0123353_10001180_pt1 | contig 31940 bp, 30 predicted proteins | sample TergutLab28metaG_3_FD_92763 | JGI IMG/M metagenome (GOLD analysis project Ga0123353, IMG submission 92763) | Labiotermes labralis P3 segment gut microbial communities from Petit-Saut dam, French Guiana - Lab288 P3 | ecosystem: Host-associated > Arthropoda: Insects > Digestive system > Gut ... | reverse complement strand
TAATTTTTTTTATGTTTTCTTGTTCATTTTTAAGATGCCTATCAATATTTTTATATTCAAATTCTATAGCAGCTTCCAAACTATCTTCTTTACAATAAAATTCACCATTCTCATCTACTTCAATTACATTTCTAGTTTGACGAAAATACATATCTTCAATATAAGCTACAATACCACTATAACTATCGTCACCTTCAAAACCAGATAATAAATTATCTATAGCAATATTATTTCCAAAACCGATTCTTTCTTGTTCTTGTCTAGCTGTAGAAATAATATCATTTATATTAAATTTTTTTAGTTTTTTATCTGCCATTTAGCCTCCTAAGCCTGAACTTATCAATGATGAAAAACCTTCATCAAGTATTCCAATAACTATTTCACTGTTTCGTCCTAGTATTTTAGATATAGTCTCTCTATCTAAAACAAATCTAGTTATAGTGAAATCTTTATATCTTTGTTTAACACTTACAGGAGCATCAATTGCAACAATTATAAGTTTTAAATCATTATATTTTTTATATCGATCTAAAACCTTATAAGTTCCATATATTAGTTTTCCTGCTTTTAAACATAATCCAATTGTTTTATAAACATTTTCATTCATTAATCAAATTCAACATTTCCTCATATATTTTGTCAATACTATTAACTTCTAATTCTTTTTCTAAAATCCTTTTCTTTTGAGCTAAAAGTATAATATTTTTATCTTTTTTTAGATATATTCCTCTACCATTTATCTTACCAGTTTGGTCTATTAGCACTTCATTTTCTTTAGTTTTTACTATTCTAAACAATGTTTTCTTTTCTAATCTTTCCTTACTTTGGATACATTGTCGTATGATAGGTTTTTTCATCTAGTCTTTAGCTCCAAACCTCTGTTAATAGCGTCAGTTTCCTTTTCAACTTTAATTCTCCATTTAGTAATCATATTTGCTAATTGAACATTTTGTCCAGAAGTACCAATAGCTTGTTTATAATCATCGTCTTTAACTATAGCTGTTACAGTTTTTTCGCTGAAGTTAACATCTTGAACATCAATGACTTTAGCAGGTTGTAAAGCCTCCTTTACCAACTCATTAATATCCTCGCTCCATTTGAAGATATCAATTCTTTCATCTCCAAGCTCTTTTTTAATGTTCATTACATTACATCCATCAGTTCCAATACATACTGACTTAGCATCTGTACTACTGTTTGTTGAAAATACTCCTACTTTTATTCTAGCTGTATAAGCTTTTTTATTTTCATTTACACCACCTTCATTTCTAGCTATATCTTTTATAATGATAGTGCCATTTTCAATTTCAGGAATATTTCTTGTAATAATCTCTTTTATCGCTTCATTAGATTTTCTCGTAACATGAATGATAACTTCCTTTTTCGGTTTCTTTTTTTTAGTAGCAGTGGCCTCAGTATCCACTTCAGTTTCACTAGGATCTTCTACTTTATTTACTAAAACACTTATCTTTTTTGGGTATGTTTTTAGCAAACCATAAACAATATACTTTTCTTCTTCTTCGTTATATACAGTTATGAAACTATCAAATTCTTTTGAATCTTTTTCTTGAGCAAGATTTACTCTTCTAATAAATTTATCTTTATCAGCAGATAACATATCTTTATCATATAATTTAGCAGTTTTATTTTTTTCTACATCTAAAAACAAAAAGAAACGATCTACTAGTATACCTTCTCCATTAGATTTATTTGTACTAAAACCCATATTTTTAACAGTAGCATCTATTATTTTTGCATCAATAGTTTGCTTAAAGTATGAAGTAGAGTTAGCATTAATCCTTTTGTCGACTAATTTTTTTAATTCATTTTTAAATCTAGTTATTCTGGTACGCAGAAAATCCGAAACATAAATATCAGCTGTCTTGATTCTTTGACCTATAATAGCTTTAGCTTTATACTTTTTAGCTTCATTTAATTCTATTTCATTATCTAAAACTAAATACGAATATTGGGGTAGATTCGAAACTGTTTCATCAATAGACATTTCAATCTCTCCTAAATTTTTTCTTTTTTCCATTTCTTCTTTAGCTAACTTTAATAGTGCTTCTTCAGAATAATCAACTCTATTTCCCCCATTGGCTACTACATATTTAAACTCTTGAATTGTAAAAATATTTTTTTCTTCATCTATTACAACTTCAATATCACCCTTATAGTATAACTCATCACTAACTTCTTTGTTTGGGATTGGTTTTTTCAACATACTTCTTGAAGGTTTCAATATAATAGTAAAAGCCTCTTTCATATACTCTATAAAATCTTCCTTACTAATCATATTGTTATCGTCACTTGTAAACCTCAATACTTGGTCAACTAAATTTTTAACATTAACTGTTTTCTTTTTTGTCATTATTACCCTCCTAATAAATAGTAAGGCGATTATCTCGCCTTACATTATTAGTATACCACAAAAGATATATAAATGCTAAGATAAAACATTAAACATAAAAACTCTTATTATCTAAAGCATTAATACGTTCAGTTTTTTTACTATCTCCTGCACTGTCCTTCGCTTTAATCAAAGCTCCCATTTTAGCATCACAATTATCAATAAAATATACAACTAAAGCTTCAGGTGTTTGAGGCAAGATAGGAGAACCATACTCTAGCTTTCCATGATGAGCTAAAATAACATGCTCTAATTTTGTTATTAATATGTTATCATCAATCTTTAATTTTTCAACCACTTTAACTATCATTTTATAAACGATAGATATATGCCCTACTAAACTTCCCTTCATTGTATACTCAACATTATCACCAGTAGTCAATTCATGTATTTTTCCTAAATCATGCAATATAATACCAGAGTATATTAAATCCTTAGAAAGAAATTCATATACTTTTATATAGATATTAGCTATATCTAACATACATAAAGTGTGATACGCTAACCCCCCTTTATATGCATGATGCATTGATATAGCAGCTTGATGATTAAAGAACTCTTCTTGATTTTCTTCAAATAATGTTTTAGTTATTTGGAATAAATCCTTATTTTCAATTTGATTTATATATTCTAATAAACTAGTTCTTATTTTATCCAAATCGATAGGAGGTAATATTTCTAGTGATTTAATCTCCTCTTCGGATAAATTAACTTTTTCCAACTCTTTAACTTCTAGTTGTCTACTTCCCTTATATTCCTTTACATTAACTTTAAAATTGTATATTTTACTAATTATTAATTTACTTTTTACTTCATCATTAATATTCCAATATTTCAAATTAACTTGCTGTACTCCATCTACCGCTTTAATATCAGCATATTCGCCACTTTGGCCAAATTTTAAATCAACCTCTTTAATTTTTAATATTATTAGTGTATCACGATCACCAACTTTTAAATCCGCTATTTTCAACATCATTTTCCTCCCTTAACTTTTCAATTAAATTTTTTACATTTAATAATAAGAAATCAGATGTACTTTTTTCTTGTTTAGAATTTCTAACATAATTCATGTTTTTTAGCAACTTAACAACTTCACCTGTTATTTCTGCACAATCTTTTAAAGTATCATTTTCTGGTTTTTCAACAATTAGTTTATCCTTTTCTAATATTGTAAATACTCTTTCATTAGTTTCATTTACAGGATAATCTTGAACAACTACTCTTGTATCTTTATTATCATTTCTTACCTTACTATCATAAACACCTGATAACATATAATTATTGATTCCTCTTTTTACATAATTTTCTATATCATCATAAGAATTTTTAAGTTTTCTAGTTAAAACCATCATTTTAATATCATCCACTAACTCACTTACAGCTTCATCTGATAATTTGGGAAAATCATGCATTATATTCTCCCCTTTATAAATTAAATCGCATACTTTCTTTATAGGTAATTTATCATATTGTTTTTCAATTTTTGAAATCATAATTTTTGCATTCCTCAAACAAGCATTAATAACATTAGCTTCACACACTATATCAAAACCATGAGAAAATAATTCTATATCAGTATACTTACATTTTCTATTCGCTACAGCTAGATTATAAATCTTTTTAACTTTCTCAGGATTTCTAACAAATTGTATCATTTCACTAGATATATCTCTTTGCATAACAAAATATAATGTTACAAAAGTATCAAAACTAATCTCTCTTGCGATATCAAAACCAGCTAATTGCTTAAAAGCACTTCCCATTTCTATATACTTGTATATTCCTGTAGAGTTAATTAGATTGATAAAATCCATATAATGTGAACCAGAAAAACATTGTTTATAGGTTTCTAACAGTTTAATTCTTCTAAATGTTTTAGCGTATTTTTTCAATGCATCTTTAATTTCTTTACTAACATTAAAACCAGTTTTAGCAACAACATATAAAATATCTCTTATTAATGCTTCATTATCTTTTAACGCCACTTTAGCTTTTTCCATTGTATTGATTACTTTTTCATCAATATCTTTTTGGCTATCAAAAATATCAGTTATAGTCCCATGTTGATTCATAGCTTTTGTTAGAACTTTTAGTCCTTGTTTCATCATAGTAGTATATAATTTTTTTGAATAAGCTAAACCACTATTCTTATCTTTTGTGTAGTAATTTTCACTAAGAGGTCGAAAATTAAATTTAACTCCTTCAAACTCTAAACTCACTAGTTCATCACTGACACTTATTTTTTCAATGTTGAATAAAGGATAAATTTCATCACTTGTTAAATCAGAATAAATATCTATATCACTAATAATTTCTTCTATAGAATCAAACAATAATGCTCTACCAATTATATAAGCTTCTCTTGCTCCTTTTTTTACTAATAACTGTAAAACCTCTTTACCCTTGTCAAGTAAGTTTATAGTTTCTCTTGGTTTATTTGTGTTAATTTGATTATTCATAATGCACCTCTTAAAATTATAACACTTTTTAATACTAAATGTATAATTATATTTACTTATAAATTAAAACATGCTATAATTTAGCGAGGTGTTAAATGAAAAAAACAATATACTTATTTGCACTAGTAATATTTCTTTTACTAGTTAGTTGTACAAAACCAGCTGAAAAAATTACCATTACTTCTCCAGTTATTTTGGAAGTAAACCAAACTTACCAAATCGAGACAAGCATTCCAACTATATTATACACTTATCATAGTAGTGATGAAAACATCATCAAAGTTGATAATAATGGTCTTGTTATTGCTCTTAGTGTAGGACATGCATTTGTTAATATAAGCTATATACAAGGTATAACTAAAATACATTGTGATGTCAATTTTACGATTATAGAACCAAAAGAAGAATTTTATTTTACAAATCAATCATTTTTATATGTAAATAATTCTTTAATTCTAACAACAAATTTAGATGAGAATGAAGAAGTCTTATATAATTCTAACAGTGAACTAGTAGATATTACTTATAACACTTTAACCGCCTTAGCAGAAGGACAAGCTTTAATAGAGGCTTATTACTATAATAATGAAATAAAAGTATCAACATTTATTAATATAAATATAGCTTCATTAAATTTTGAAGAATTTTATATAATTTTAGAAGATGTATTATATGTAGATACTCAAACAATTCTATCTAACAATTTAAACATTGATGAAGTTTTATATACTTCCTCGAATGAAAGTATCGCAAAAATTATAGATACTAATACTCTTCTCGCACTAAGTGTTGGGACAGTAATAATCACTGCTAATGTTAACATAGAAAATTATGTATATGTTTCCTCTATTATTCTATTTGTTTTTGAAGAGGAACATGATGAGTTTTACATTGATTTGCCAAATAAAATATATGAGGGTGATGAAATTCTTATCCAAAATAATTTAAATGTTGATTTAGTGTATACATCCTCAAATAGTGATGTAGCGATAATTAAAAATGATAATATTTTATTCGCTATATCAAAGGGTATAACTATAATAGAAACTATATATAAAACTCCTAATTACATATATTCTTCAACAGTAGTGATTAATGTGGAAACTAAAACTGAAAAGTTTAAACTAGGTATTGATAATTTAGATAACTACTTGAGTTTATTCGAAGGTAAAAAGGTTGGTTTAATAACTAACCCTACTGGTTTTAATTCTAATCTAGAATCAACAATTGATATCTTATTTGAACATCCTAAGATTAATCTAGTAGCTTTATTTTCCCCTGAACATGGAATTAGAGGGGAGGCGCAAGCTGGAGATCATATTGGTAATTACACTGATGAAAAAACTGGTTTAACAGTATATTCATTATATGGTAGTAGTGGTATTCCGACTAAACCTATGATGGATCAATTAGATGTTCTTTGTATAGATATTCAGGATGTTGGAGCTAGGTTTTATACATATATCTATACTATGGCTTACGCAATGCAAGCTTGTAAAACTTATGATAAAGAATTTGTAGTATTTGATAGACCAAACCCTGTTTCAAATGTTGCTCAAGGAACTATACTTGATACAACTTACTCTTCATTTATAGGGATGTACCCAATATTAACTAGACATGGTATGACTATAGGAGAAGTTGCAAGATTTTTCAAGGGTGAATATAGTGAGTGTGATAGTAAATTGAGTATTGTTAAAATGTCTAACTATGACAACACAAAATATTATGATGAATTAGGTCTACCATGGATAAAACCTTCTCCAAATATTCCGACTGTGGAAACTGCTATAATTTATACTGCTACTTGTATTTTTGAAGGAACTAATTTATCAGAGGGCAGAGGGACAACTACTCCATTTCAAACTATTGGCGCGCCATATATTAATGCTCCCTTACTAGTCGAAGAGCTAAATAAATTAAAAATACCAGGAGTAGTATTTGTAACATCATACTTTACTCCTACTATGTCAAAACATAATGGAGTAGCATGCAAAGGTTTTCAAATAATTGTAACTGATAGAACAAAATTTGAATCAGTTAAAACTGGTTTTATAGTGCTATATAAAGTTATCGAGTTACACCAAAGTCAATTTAGTTTCTTATCTTCAATGAATCTATTAACTGGTGGAAACTTTATTTCAACTCAACAACCTTTATCCACTATATTTACTAAAATAGAAAATGACCAAAATACATTCATAGAATTAAGAAAACCTTACATACTATATTAAATTGATTAAAAAAAGCTCTTAAGTTAATCCTTAAGAGTTTTTTAAATTAATGCTTAATAAATTAATACTTAATTGGAATGATTTTTATATATTCTTCCAAAGGAGCATCATTCATCACACAATCAATAATTTGTTTACCAATTGGATTTAGATTTGGTTTATCAAACTTAGCAAGTTCTTTTTTAAAGAAAGCATTTAATATCTTAGCTCCCTTATCATAACCATCCAAACCTATTTCAGGTTGAGTTTCAGGTTGTAGAAAAGCTTTTGGTAAAAACTGACCATCAACTTTTAAACTACCTAAACAATAACCTAATAAATCACTTCTAGCTTTAACTAAATTCTCAAGTTTAAACTGTGCACTACCTCGTCTTGCGATATATTCTCTAGCTATCCATTGAGGCATAAATCCAACTTTATAACAACCAATATGTTGATTTGGCAATAATATATATCTAGTATTTGGAGTTTTTAGAACTTGATCTAACAACAAATTAGCTTGTGTAACAATAGAACCAGTTAAGAAACTACCATAAGAACCAATACCTTCACTAGTCATACCTTCAGTTTCTACAATACTAGGATTAGCATGACCTCTTGGTGCTACTAACCTCCACAACCAACCCAAAGCCGGAGGTAATATATGCATTAGTCCAATGATTCCATATGTAGGACGTTCTTTAGTACAAGGAGGAGTTCTAACTCCAAAACTTCTTATTTCAACTTCAACTGGTTTACTTACAATATTATGAATTAATCTACGAGGTAAAATAACTCTAGGATTTGGACAAGGTTTATTTGTATCCTCATCAACTATATGTTCCCAAATTAATACAGTTGAATTAGGTTGAGCCTGCATACTCATAAATACTAATGGTTCATCAGGTTTAATACAAGCTTTTTCTAAATATGGATCAGTTCCATATTCTTTAATATGATCAACTCTTACAAACCAACCAGCCTCTACATCCATAATAACTAATTTCTTACTATCATTTTGCATTTTTGGATGGCACATAGCCATATCATCAGCAACTGGATATAATTCGCATGGATCATCTATTCTCAAATAGAATTTTTCATTAGTTTCTAAATTCTGGCCAACCAATAATCTACCATCAGTTTCTCGATGAACATGTTCACTCATTTCACTTTTTCCACCACCTGATGCTCCTTCATGCATTAATACTATTTCACTATCATAAGGAGTTACTAATTTTATCGCCGAAGTATGTAGTGTTACCCAACCTTCTTTTTCCCCAATATCTAATAAAAATCCATATATACCCTTTTTAGCACTAGGTCCTGGATATAGATTATATGAGAATAATTCATAAACTTTTTCTAATCTATTATGAACAACAATTTGTTTACCACCAAAATATATATGTCTAAATGGAGGTGCTAGATATATTACTACCTTAGGCTCAAATACTCCCTTATATTCACTAATATTACAAAAGTATTGTAGGTCAGCTAAACCACATGCGAAGAAACTAGCATTTTTTGGAGCTATTAATACAGCTGGATAACCATATTCATATCCACCTATCATAATAGGCATTAGTATCAAATCTTGTGTTTTTAACCATTCAAAGGTTTCTTGTCTAATTGGTTCAAAATCTCTCTTATATGTTTCGCTAAACTTTGGTTTATCAGTATAATTACTATCTCCAATAATAATACAATCTGGATCTCTTCTTCTCATATATGGATCAGTAAAATTAATAACAGCTCCATTTTTACATTTAGTTACAACTGCCTCTAAATAAGGTTTCTTATTTACTTCATATTCAACATGTAGTGTATCAACTCCACTAAAAGTTAAATCAATTAATTCTGATCTTTTTTCAGGAATTATTACACTTCTACAATTAGACAAAATTTCCTCAGTTTCTTTCATAAATTTAAATTTTTTCATTTTAGCAATACTCATATTAACCTCCTTATTAAATACAAATCACTTAAAAGACTCTTCTATACTAACAGCTACCGCCACAGTAGCACCAACCATAGGATTATTCCCCATACCTATTAATCCCATCATTTCTACATGAGCAGGAACTGAACTAGAACCAGCAAATTGTGCATCACCATGCATTCTACCTAAAGAATCAGTTAATCCATAACTAGATGGTCCTGCTGCTACATTATCTGGATGTAGAGTTCTACCTGTTCCTCCACCACTAGCTACACTAAAATACATTTTATTATTTTCTACTGCCCATTTTTTATAAGTTCCAGCTACTAAGTGTTGGAATCTAGCAGGGTTAGTTGAATTACCAGTAATAGATACATCTACACTATTATATTTCATTATAGCAACTCCTTCAAGCGGTTCATCTGCTCCAAAACATAATATCTTACTTCTATCTCCACTAGAAAATGCTTTTTCTTTAACTATCTCTAACTCATTGGTTTTAAAATCATATTTAGTTTCAACATAAGTAAAACCATTTATTCGCGATATTATATATGCAGCATCTTTTCCTAGCCCATTCAAAATAACTTTTAAGGGAGTCTTTCTAACCTTATTAGCCTTTAGTGCAATACCAATAGCTCCTTCTGCAGCAGCAAATGATTCATGACCTGCTAAGAATGCAAAACAATTAGTATTTTCATTTAATAACATAGCACCTAAATTGCCATGCCCTATACCAACTAACCTAGAATCAGCAACAGATCCTGGTATACAAAAAGCTTGTAATCCCTCTCCAATAGCACTAGCAGCTTCTTGTGCTTTTTTACATCCTTTTTTATAAGCAATAGCAGCACCAAGCATATAAGCCCATATTGCATTCTCAAAGCAAATAGGTTGAACACTTCTAACTATTTTTTCCACATCAATTCCCATTTTCAATGTATATTCTTTAGTATCCTCTATTTTATTAAAACCATATACTTTTAACACTTGATTAATCTTATTGATTCTTCTACTATATCCTTCAAATAATGTTTTCATAGTCTATTCCTTTCTTGGATCAATATACTTAAAAGCATTTTCATATCTACCATAAGTACCCATAGCAGACTCATAAGCAACTTTTCCATCTACACCTTTTTTAATACTTTCAATCATCTTCCCGATATTACAAAATTTATATCCAACAATTTCGCTATTTTCATCTAAAGCTAAATCGACAATATAACCCTCAGTTAATTCTAAGTATCTAACTCCCTTATCTTTTGTTGCGAAAATAGTACCAACTTGACTTCGTAGTCCCTTACCTAAATCTTCTAAACTAGCACCAATAGGTAGTCCACCTTCACTAAAAGCTGTTTGGCTTCTACCATAAGCTAGTTGTAAAAATAATTCTCTCATAGCTACATTAATAGCATCGCAAACTAAGTCAGTATTTAATGCTTCTAGTAATGTTTTTCCTTGTAAAATTTCACCAGCCATAGCAGCACTATGTGTCATACCTGTACAACCAATAGTTTCAACCAACGCCTCTTCTATTATTCCTTTTTTAACATTTAATGTTAGTTTACATGTTCCTTGTTGAGGAGCACATGCACCAACTCCATGCGATAATCCACTTATATCTTTTATCTCCTTTGATTTAATCCATAACCCCTCTTCTGGGATAGGAGCAGGACCATGGCTTGGTCCACTTTTAACTATACACATTTCTTTTACTTCTTCTGAGTATTTCGCCATTTTCTTACCTTCCTTACATTATATTCTACCACAAAATAAAAAAGGTATGAGTTAATCATACCTAATTTAAAATGAAATCATCACATAATTGCTCATATGCATATTTAAATAAATAACCATCAAGTTGATAAATATCGTATATTTTATTTATTATAAAATATCTAACTATAATATCTATTCTACATGTACTATCAAAATGATATCTATACTTATTTAGCAACTTTTCTGAAGTAGATAAATCATACTTTAACGCAATAGCTACTGAAAACAACATTTTTTTAGTAGGATAAAAATTAGGATTTCTTATCTTCGCAAACATTCTTCTATCAATGTTTCCTCTTTTATAGACATCTATTTCATTGAAATGAGTATTTCTAATATTTTTAATAAAGAAATCAAAGAAAACTTCCTCTTTATCTAAATATGAATGTCTATAATGTTCACAATTATGACTCTCACAATCACAACTTCTTTTCTTTTCAACTATTCTCATATTCATTTCTTTGAATAGAGTTTGAATTTTCCTATCTATCTCACTTTGACCAGAGAATACAGTATCCTCAGTAATACCTAAAACTATATACAAATCAAAATCAATATTAACTAGATGATTTGATATAGCATTAATAGCTTGTTCATAAACTAAATCAACTGGAAAGTTGTTATAAAAACTACACACTAAAGGTAAACAAATAGATGATATTTTATTTTTCATACATATTTCTAATATATATGAATACAAATCATATATATACTCTTTCACATTACTTATTTTTTTCAAGTCTTCCACAGTTACATGCATTATCGACTCACATAAATTATATCCACTAGTTATTATAATTTTTTCATTATCTAAATTCTTTTCTATTTCTGAATATACACTATCCTTATTAGCTGCATATACTAACTCTTCACTTAATTGTGAAGTCATTACAAATCCCTTTGATACAAAATTAACCAAAGTTGAAACCTTTATCTCCTTTATATTTTTATATGTTATTCTAAATGCCATACATCCCTCAATAAATTATACCATATAGAATTATGAAATTTCCATATTCTTTAAATCGATAACTAATTTAGCTAATGGTAGGCCTATTACATTATCGATATTACCATTAATTTTTTTAACAAATTTAGAAAAAATGCCTTGTATAGCATATGACCCAGCATACTCACAACAATTATCTAAACTGATATATTTATTAATTTCTTCAGCAGTTATTTGAGAAAATGTCACTGTAGTTTTATCAAAATTCACTATTGTATTGTCATTATATGAAATAGCATAAGCACTTATAACTTCATGTTTATTGCCACTTAATACACTTAACATTTCAAAAGCATGCTTATTATCAAGTGGTTTACCATAAACTATATTTTTATATACCACTATAGTATCAGCAGTAATGATTAAATCATCCTTATTAAAATGTTTTCTTACTTCAATTAATTTATTTTGAGCTATTAATTTAGCGTGTTTTATTACAGATAAATTGCTAGTTATATTCTCATCAATATTACTAGGGTGTACAATAAAATTATCAAACACTCTTTTTAAAAGTTCAACTCTTCTACTAGAGGCTGAACCTAAAATTACTCTCACTTCTTCACATCCATATTTACAAACACTTTATTTATCTCTGCAATTATTTTATCTCTAATTTCTCTTTTAGGGAAAGAATTACTATATAGCTCATAAGCCCATATAACTGCTCCAGTAGCAGGAGGTAATTTTAATACAAATACTTCACAATTTTTATTAGTATAAAAATTTATTCTTTCTTTAAAAGTATCAACTAAAACAGGACAAGAACCCTTAGCCCAAACAGAACCAATTAATACAACTGGTACAACATCTAAAAATGATAAGTTACTAACAACTCCACCAGCACTTCTAGCTAAATTATCAGCAGTTTTCTTTAATATATCTAAAGCCACTTCATCATTATGATTAGCAGCTTCAAACACTTGAATAGTTAATAATGTTAAATCTAATTTATATAATCTTTCTGACATCGCTTCCATCATGTATAATTTATCAGTAACATTAAACATATCCATAACATAAGGTGTTAGACTTGTCTTTTTTCCAAATCTATATAGCTCATCAAAAGTAGCTTTAATAGCTTCTCTTGCTATATACTTTCCTCCCGCTTCATCACCAGATAAATAACCTATCCCTCCTACTTGCAGTACATTACCAAAAGGATCCACTCCTCCACTAGAAGTACCAGTACCATTAACCGAACTAACTCCATATCCATAATCACTCGCAGCTTTAATTCCTAAAAATGAATCATTAACAATCTTAAAACAACTAAAACCTATCCTTTCAATTATCTCTTCAATTCTTTTCTTTTGGTTAGGAGTATCCACTCCTGCTAGTCCAAATACAGCTGCAACAACATCGCCAGTAGTTAATTTATTTCTTAATAATAAAGGTTCAATATAACTTCTTAACATTCTTTCAGCTGCTATAAAACCCTCGCTATATGATTCATGAGAACAACTTCCTCCTCTAATAAAATCAACCAATTTTAAATCAATATTAAATAAGAAGAAATCAGTTTTTGTGTTCCCACCATCTACACCTAATAAATATTTCATACTATTCTCCCACCTTAAATTGTGGTAAATAAATTTTGTTTAATTCTAACATCTCTTCGAAACATTTTGAAGCACTATTGTAATCCCAAATAAGTGGATTAACTAATAAAGCCCTTAACGCTTCATCTTTATCGCCAGTTAGTGCTGCTCTCACACTATGAACTTCATAAGCCTTCATCAATCTAAATAACTCATCTATATGTTCATTAACATAGGTAGTTGGTATAACTTCTGCTCCATTTTTCCCAATAATAGCACATACTTCTACCGCATTATTATTATCTAAACATTTAATAGCACCATTATTTCTAGTATTAACTATTTGAATGTTTCTTCTATCATTTACAATAGCATCAACTAAATTAATAGCTACTTCCGAATATCTTGCTCCCCCTCTTTTACTTAACAATTCTGGTTTAACATGTAAATTTGAATCTTGATATTGTTTTAATAAGTCTTCTTCTATCTCCATACAAACTTCAGCTCGAGATTTTTGGGCAAACTTAGCTTTCTCTAACTTGGAGTCTTTATAATAATAATATTCTAAATAAGAAGAAGGAATAGCCTGCAATGTTCTAATTAATTCTTTTGGAAACCCATAAGCTGGAATATTTTTCATAGCTTCAGAATTAATTCCTTCTTTTATAGCAGTTTGAAGATAATCTTTATTATCATGAACAATGGATGTTATATAACTAAAATGATTCAATCCAACATATTCAACCTTAGCTTCATCTAATTTTAATCTTCTTTTTATACTATCAACCATATTAATCGGTACATTACATAAACCAAGCATCTTAATCTTACTATTATTTAATATAGCCTCAGCAATCATTCCTGAAGGGTTAGAAAAATTTATCAACCAAGCATTTGGACATAATTTTTCCATTCTTTTAGTAATGTCCATCATAACAGGAATTGTTCTCATTCCCTTAAAAAACCCTCCAATACCATTAGTCTCTTGACCAATCAGATTATACTTTAATGGTATCTTCTCATCTAACAATCTAGCTGCTAACTTACCAACTCTTATTTGGCATAAAACAAAATCAGCATTCTTTAGTGCTTTATTCAAATCTAAAGTTAGTTCTACAAATGTATTAAGACCACTAGTTTCTATCATTCTTTTGCATAAACCACCTACAATGTCCAACTTTCTTTCATCAATGTCCATCAAAAATAATTCACTAACTTTTAAATCTTCTTTTTTATTAATAATTCCTTCTATTAATTCTGGGGTATAAGTGCTACCTGCACCTATTATAGCAATTTTCAATTTTTTCATTTCCTACTCCTCATAATAATTATATCATATCTAAACTCAAGTAATAAAGCCTTTCAAACTGTGATGTATACATATATTGATTATCTTAAAAAAATTATAAAAAAATTAAAATACTAACATAATTAAATCAACATTTCATATAAGTAAATTTTCAAATTATGATAAAATACTTATGGAGAAAACAATGAAAAAACAGTTACAACAATACAAACCAACAAATAAAGAAACATTAACAGCTAAACAAAAACTAAGAAAAAATAAAAAATGGTTAACATTTTTAATTGTGTTAACTTTTTTAACATTAGTAATATATCTACTAGCTCCATTACTAACAGTTTTACTAATAATTATGGCTATAATACTTGTTATAGCGACTATAGGATTAATATTATTAATTCCAAATGTAAGAGCTCTATTTAATAATAATAGTGCTCAAGATTTACTAGATTCATTTAGAAATACAACTTTTAATATATTTATAGCACTAATAATATTACTAGCATTATGTATAGTAATAAGAATATTTAAAATTAGAAAATATAAAAAACTAGCCCTAAGTGAAGGCCTAGTTATATAAGCTTTTCAAAAGCTAAACGATGATTATTTTCTTTAGTGTCTTTATTATTAAGATATATTACCCCTACCAAAACAAAACCATTTTTAATCAAACTTTTTATCATCGGTTCATTAAGTTTATGAGTGTCAACTCTTAGACTTTTTTTATTATTTATTTTCGCATAAGTGTTTATAAATTCATATACTTGTTTCATATATCCTTTATTATGATAAAGACTATATAAAGCAACAGAGTGAATTGCAACATACTTTTCATCATTTAACCAGTTTCCTTCTATCACATCATAATTAGAATCATAATCAACTAATTGAAAGCAACCAATAATTTTATCTTCTATAACTATTTTATATATTTCATTATTTTTTATTCCTTTCAATAATTTTTCTTTCGTAGGGTAATATACACTCCATTGAGGAGAACCATATAGACTAATAAAAAGTCTAGCATCTAAAATAATTAATTCTAATTCACCAATGTCAATACAACTAGCCAAATAACATTCAATCTTTATACCCATCCAAAAACTCCAATATCTTAAAACTAGGTATAGCATAACCAACAATAAAATTACCAGTAGATGTATCACTAGCTCCTGCAAAATTTATTCCTAAAACCTGATACTTTGAATTGATTAATACTCCTCCACTAGATCCATCTTTTATTGGAGCATCATGCCAAATAACCTCAAATTCTATCATAGAATTATCCACTTCAATCAAATTAAATGTAATGATGTTACCAATAGTTAAAGAATTAATCTGACCCTTTGGATATCCTATCGCGAATACTTTATCTCCAATATTACTATCAATGTTTTTAATATCAAATACATATAACTCTTTAGTTTTATTAAATTTTAATATCGCTAAATCATAAGATTTTAAAGCATATAATAATAATGCATTACTAATATCACCATAAACATTTTTCACTCTAATCTCAACATCATACTTATCCATACAAACAACATGATAATTTGTAAGGACATAATAAGAAGTTTCATCCTCATCATAAATAACTCCGCTACCTACTAAGGTCTCTATTAATTTAGGAAAAAAAGATCCCTTTTCATAAAAATTACTAGTAACCCCAACACTACCTTTTATATATTTATCTTGAATATTATTAATTATTATGTTGGTATCAAATAAAGTGTCTACTACAAAATAAGCCTGTAAAATAATATACTTAGTTATAAAAACATCAAAACTAAACACTCTGTCATTATCATCTTTCCAACATATAAACTCATACCCTTCTTTAATAGGTTGCTCAAAAACAACAACTTTTTTATTATGAGCTACTATTTGACTCTCATATAATATCTTATCAACATAAAAATCAACTCGATATTTAAATAATAACGAACACGATAAAATAGTACACAACATTAGTATTAACAGAACACTAAATAAAATTTTATTTAATATTTTTTTCATTCATCTTCCACTTATTAAATTCTAACTCACACCCCTCATTAACAACACTTTCAATATATTTTATTATCAACTTAGCTTCTTTTTTTTCTTCTCTAAATGTTTTAGTTTTATTATTATCAGTAAGTAATATTTTACGATATGAAAATATACTATTAAAATCACTAATAATTTCTAACCTTTTAACACTTAGATAATTAAAAGTATACTTTTCCCCTCTAACATAAATATCAATATATCTATTAAACACTTCATACTTTTTTTGGTAGGAAAATATATATTCTAATATAGCATATATGCTTGCTAATGCTAAACAATTTAAATACAAATATAAATATGATATAAACATATTTTTATCAAATAAAGCAACTACACTTACATTAAAAATCACTAATATAATAAAAACTACTAACATATAAACAACGCTAATAATAAGGATTTTGAGTAGTAATTGGTTTATAGTAAGAGTTTTAGTATTAACCATTATTTCAATAATCTTTCAATCATTTTTAAATTCATTTCAGCTGTATTCAAAACTGTAAATAAATCAATAGAAGGATATGAATAATCTATAGCTGCATATCTATTAATCTTTCCCCCTAATAATAAATATAATCTTAGAACAGGTGGCATAGTAGTTTTAATTTTTTCATAAGGAGATACACCCTTACATTTAGACAAATCAATACTTGGAACTTTAGCCAATATTTCTACATCCAATTGATAGTTATCATATATATATTTAAACACATCATCATATTCCACAATATCCTTATACAAAAAACTAGTTAAACCGAATATATAATCTAAACTATTATCTCTAGCAAATCGATAAACTCCCTTTACTAACATAAATATCACTGGTCCATTTCTATAATCCATCGCAACACAAAGTCCACCAATTTCTAAATATGATTTATTTTTAATAAAACTTGCTATATCAAACTCTTTTTGGACACATAAATTTGTATCAACAAAACCAGAGTTAGCTATCATTCTATAAGTGCCAACTATTTTTTTAGTAGTTTTTTCTAAAACTATTAATTGATAAGCATACTTATCTTCATCAACGATAAAAGTTTCAGTTTCATTAACATAATCTTTATTATATTCTTGGATTAGATATTTATATCTAAGATGATACACATCATCTAATTCATTATCTGTTGCCAACCTACAAATAAAATCTCCTGTTTCAAATTCTTCAAATCTCATTTTTTAAAAACCTCCACTACTCGTTCCAATTTATTCATTATCTTTAATCCATATGGACATTTATTTTCACATTGACCACATTTCTCACATTCATCAGGTTTAACACTTAAATTATTATAACGCAATTTCGCCCAATCATATAATTTATATGACCTATAATAATTTTCAATTAACAAACACATGGATATATCAATATTTTTTATACAAGGCATACAATATTCACATCTTCTACAAAAATCATTATCTAGTTTTTCTATAGTATTAAAATAATAATCAAAGTCCATATGTTTATTACTCTTTAATACGCTAAAGTTTTCTTCAACTTGTTTAACACTATCCATACCTACTAATATTAAATTAATATCTTTATTACAAATTAAATAATTTAGAACTTCACTAGATAAATTACCTCCTGCTAAAGGTTTCATTATTAATATTCCTAATTTTTCTTTTACTGCTCTTTTAATTACTCTTAAAGCATTTAATTCTAAAATGTTATGAGGTATTTGAACAGTTTCTATTTCATATTCTAAATATCTTTTACTATTAATTAGTTCATATAAAAAATCCATATTGTGAGAAGTTATACCTATATGTTTAATAATACCTCTTTTTTTATATTCACTTAATTTTTCATAAGCACCTTTTAATAGATTATAACTTTCAAAAGATTTACAATTATGAAATTGATATAAATCAATATATGATGTTTGAAGTTTAACCAAACTATCTTCTACATCTATCCCCATCTTCTCATAACTAGTTGCTAAAGATTTAGTACTAATAATAACTTTTTCTCTATATCCACTAATAGCCTTACCAATTAATGCTTCGCTACTAGTATAAGCCTTAGCAGTATCAATAAAGTTTCCTTTACTAGCAACAAATGCTTCTATTATTAAACTAGCATCATCCACTCTTTGGAGAGGAATTCCTCCCAAGGCTAATTTATTAACTCTTAAATTAGTTTTACCTAAAATATTATTATTATTCTTAGTATCATATTTAATATAATTACTACAATAATCTAATGCTAATTTTTGTATATTATTAGTCCTTCTACTTTCCTTTATTTTTTGAATAGCTTTATTCTTTATTAAAGATGATAAATTAGATTCTAAAATATAGTTTAATACTTTTATAGGAGAAAAGATAAACATTTCTGATAATAACCAGGCTAACCCCATAACCACATAATAATACTCACTATGAGAATGTTTTGTAATACTATCAAATATTTCATCATAATGCTTAGTTTGTTTAATAGTTAAGATATAACTAATATATCCAGCTCTAATCATAAACTCATGATTGGAATCTAATAAAGTACTTCTTACACTATTAAATTCTTCATAAGTTATTTTTTTAAATTTTTTATGAGGAAGTATCATATCTACAAAAGCCCAATTGTCAACATACTTTAAAAAGTATAAATAGTATTCTAGTATTTTTTTATTATCACTTAATTCATCAATATTAGAATTAAATATTAAACTACTTAGTTCATAAGATAAATCTAGCGGTCCACTAGTAAGACAATAGTTACTTAATATCAAACTCATTTGTTTACTATCAAGACCATAAAACATTAGTTTCGAATTAACAATTTTTTTATAAAATTTAGCTTTCTTTTCATTAGAAAGTTTAGTAAATAGATTATTAGCTTCTTGATAATTTTTAAACTTCGTCTTCATTTTTACTTCTTTTTCATTACCATATTATAAACTATATTCTTCGGGATTTTTAATTCTTTAGCAACTAATTTAACAGACTGCATTTGATCACTACTTAACTTTATATACTCATTATATAAAGTTAGTATATCAACAGTAGTTACATTTCTCACTTTATGTCCTTCAACTACTATAACTAATTCCCCCTTGAAATTCACATCAATATTATTTAAATCTTTCAAATTAAATCGTAAAGTTTCTTCATATTTTTTTGTAAGTTCACGAGATATAGATACATTTCTATCCTTAAATATTTCACTCATTAACCTTAATGATTCCAATATTCTATTTGAGCTTTCATAAAATATTATGGTATAAGGAAAATCTTTTAATATCATTAACTCTTTCTTTCTTTTACTTATTTGGCTTGGCAAAAAGCCATAAAATAAGAATTTATCAGCAGGAATCCCACTTAGTATAAGACTCGAAACAAAAGCAGTTGGTCCAGGAATAATCTTAATATCAATACTATTTTCAATTGCACCTCTAACAAGTAAATATCCAGGATCACTAATTAAAGGCATTCCACTATCAGTGATTAGTGCTAAATTCATTCCTAAGTTTAAATTAGTCATATATTTATCTAATATATCATGTTCATTAAATTTATGATATGAAACTAGTTTTGGTTTAATATTATATTTACTAGTAAGAACTTTGGCTACTCTAGTATCTTCACATAAAATTATATCTACTTCATTTAATATCGAAATAGCTCTCAAACTAATGTCCTCTAGATTTCCAATTGGAGTTCCTACAATATATAACATTATTCCATCACACTTTGGCGAGCATGTTCAACAATATCTCTTTCAGCAAATACTATTTTAATTAATTCATTTTTCTTTCGATTAGAAATACCAAAAACTTCTTGAACCTTTTCTATAAAGAAATGCTCTTCAGTACTATACATTACATCACTTAATGTACAAAACAAAATATTTAAGTAAACAATATTTCTTGTTACTTTTGGTCTTCCTTGAAAATATTTAAGTACATCATCTTCTTTTTTTGAACTCTTATGGTAATTATTTATTTCATCTCCCATTTCACTTTTAAATTGTTTTATGACTTCTATTTCAACTTGAGCGTTATTTGAGTTCATAGAAACAATAAAATTCATCAAATCCAAAAAGTATTGTTTTTCTTCTTTAGTTAATAATTTAAGTAACATTTTTTCCCTCCTTAAACTTAAAAATTTTTAAAAGTTGTGAAGTATATGAATTAGCATCATATACATCAATATGTCTAAGAACTTTTACATTAGACATTTTATTATACCGCATTTGAACTAAAAACGATAAAGCTTTTTCATCACTGGTTTTAGAATATACGAATTTCATGTTAAGTAGACCAAATTTATATTTGTTTGCGAAAGATATAATTTGGTCTAATCTATCAACACGATGTATCATATATAAGTAGCCACCTACTTTTAATAACTTACTACTTTCAATAAATACATCTTCTAACTTCATCATAATTTCATGTCTAGCTATACTTTTATTAATAGTTTTATTTATATTACTCGATTCATGATATTCAAAGAAAGGAGGATTTATATATACTACATCAAAACTATTAATCAAATATTTTTTATGAATATTTCTAAAGTCAGCATTAATAATTTCTATTTGGTGTTCTAAATTATTTATTTTTACACTATCTAATGCCAGTTGTGCTACTTCATTTTGGATTTCAACTCCAATTAACTTTGATGAAGTTTTAAGTGTTAAATATAATAATATAGGTGCATTCCCACAACCTAATTCAATAATGTTTCTTTCTTTTCCTTTAACAGTAATAAAATCTGCTAATAACATAGAATCAAGAGAAAAAGAAAAACATTCATCAGTTTGAATAATTTTTAAATTTTCATAACCTAATAATTCATCAACTCTTCTCTTCATACTTTTGTTTTCTTCTAATTGATTTTATTTCATTAGAATGAATATTAAACACTATTACATTGTTTTGGTCTTTGTGCTCTAACTTTAACATTCCTGATAAATAATTAACATCAATTACCCTGCAATTTCTTATTTCTCTCGTATCTACAAAATCACCAATTGAAGGATGTATTTGGCGTAATTGTTCATATAATTCTTGTTCATAAGTTAAACAACATATTAATTTCCCACAATGACCTGTAAATTTACTATCGCCTAAAGATATATTTTGGGTTTTGGCATATACCATACCTACACTTAACATTTCTCTTAAATGAGTTGTACAACAAGTTTCTCGTCCACATATACCTAAAGCTCCAATATATTTAGCACCCTCTCTTTCACCAATTTGGCGCATTTCTATTTTAGCTTTTAATAAATTAGGTAATACTTTAATTAAATCTCGAAAATCAACTCTACTTGTAGCTACATAACTAATAGTAGCATACATTCCATCTAAAGTGAAATCTACTCCTAATATTTTCATATCTAACTTATATTTTGCTACCTCTCCTTTACAAATTTTAATAGCATCTTTTTCTCTTAATTTATTTCTTTTATACTCTTCTATATCCTTAGTAGTTGCCTTTTTTACCACATTAGGCAATTTATAAGAAAACTCACTTTCATTCATTTCACTAGTAGGTGAAATAACATTAGCTAGTTCATAACCTTTTTCAGTTTCTACTACAACTTTGTCTAAAACTTTTAATTCAAAAGGTCCTGAATTAAACCAAAAGATTCTCCCTGCTTGTTTAAATGTTATTCCAACTACTTTCATTTTTCTCTCTCCAATTCTATTATTAAACTATACAATAATAATTCCATATTAATATTACTAACCATTCTTGACTTATATGTTTCAAAAATCAACAATTGTTTATATTTATCGTTTATCTTATAAAAGATATTCAACAAATCAATTAATAAACAAATATTATTATCAAATAATTTTTTATTCTTTTTAAATATAACCAAAACTTTTTCATTCCCTATCATTAATGTTTCATAAATTTTTTTAGAAACATCAAATAGTTTATTAAATTTATCATCAGCTATTAATTTATATATTTCCTCTAAAGGGAGTGATAAATTAGCTAATACTTCATAATTAGGTGTCTTTAATTTTAACTCATTTTCCCTTTCTTTAATCGATAATAAAGGAAGTTTTATTATTGATGCTCTTGATACAATTGTTTGTAGACATTTAGAAATATTGTATGTAGTTAAAATTCCATAATCTTTTCCCTTCATTTCTTCTAAGTATTTTAATAATCTATTGGAACTAGATAAGTTCATATTTTCAATTTGTTCAATAATAAATACTCTTTTAGAATTAGATAAACTATTCTTTTTAAACATGTCTAATAGATTTTCAACATCCTCTACCTTTATCATAGTATTAGATATATATAAAAAATCTTCATAATTATTTTCATTAATTTTACTACATTTATCACATTCATTACATACATTATTTTCACAACATATTAATTTTAAAATATAATTTACATATTCCTTAGTATTGGAATACAGACTACTAGACAATAGATAGACACTAGAATAACTATTTAATACCAACTTATCAATATTAGACTTAAGTGTTATATCAATCATATTTCAGCCTCTTATTAATTATATTTATAATATCACTGGCTACTTCATTAATATCTCTCTCCCCATTTATTACTACTATTCTTTTTCTATATTTTTTTGAGAGTAGTTTAAAGCCTTCATATACTTTTTGGTGAAATTCTTCATCCAAATTTTCCAATCGATCGATAGCTTTATTAATTAAATTAATTCTTCTTCTTCCTTCTTTAACACTGACATCAATAAATATTGTGAGGTTTGGAAGAATATTGTTTAATGCATATTCATTTAGTTGAAATATCCTCTTTATACCTAATCCTCTTGCATATCCTTGATAAGCTAGTGATGAATCAATAAAACGATCACATAACACTAATTTGTTGGTTTCTAAAGCAGGTTTAATAACTTTTTCAACATGTTGTGCTCTACTTGCTGCATATAAGTATGCCTCAGTGATATCTCCCATATCTTTATTATTAGGATTTAGTAATATATTTCTAATATCTTCAGCGATAAGACTTCCCCCAGGTTCTCTTGTTGTAAGAACTTTAACTCCTCTCTTTTCATAATAAGAAGCTACTAGTTTAACTAAACTAGTCTTTCCACTACCTTCACAGCCTTCAAATGTTACAAACATACCTATACTCCCAAAATATTATATCATTTTATATTAAATTATGAAAAAGAGTATGTCAATTTACATACTCTTATAAATTTAATATTTTATCATGAAAGCTGGCAACATTTGTTTCTCTGTAGATGTTATATTAACTAATTGGCCAAGATTATTATTTCCCCAACCCCATATATCATTATCTTTCGTTATAGCAATAGAATGATTAAAACCTCCATATATTCTATTGACATTTACTAAGGTTTCAACTTTTTGAAAAACACTTTGATTGGTATTATTACCTAAACCAAGTTGACCTAAAGTATTATTTCCACATACCCAAAGATTCCCATCTTTATCAACTGCTAAAGTTGAGTTTTGGCACAAACCAATACTAATAAATTCAAAACCTTCTTTTACTTGTTTTGGAACACTAGAATTTATAAAACTAGCATTCCCTAATTGTCCATAATTATTATACCCCCAAACCCATAAACATTTATCTTTATCAATAGCAGCAAAATGAACAGAACCAGCTGATACTTGAGTAAATACTCTATTATTAGAAACTCTTTGTGGGATTAAACTATTGGTAGTTGAACCATTTCCTAATTGCCCATAAGTATTATCTCCCCAACTCCACATAGCTCCATTGAGATCTAAAGCTACCACTGATAATTCGCCTGCTACTACACTCTTAAATTTAGTATCAGATTTAATTAAAGTTGGAATTTTTTTAGCTACATTTGTTCCATCTCCTAATTGACCAACAGTGTTATTGCCCCAAGTCCATAAATTGTTGTTGAAGTCTATTGCATAACTAGCACAATGTCCTGCATATGCATATTTAAATTTAGTATCTGGTTTAACTTCCATCGGATTTGGAGTGAAAGCTATATCATCATTAGTCCCTAATTCTCCAAAATAATTACCCCCAACAGCCCATAATTTATCATTATTGTCAATAAAAAGTGAGTGTTGATAACCAGCAGAAACTAATTTAAATGTTTTATCATTCATAATAGGAATTGAATCATAAACAATTGTTTCATCAGAAAAATTCCCCAATTGCCCAGATTGGTTATGTCCCCAACCCCATACCTTTCCATCTTTGTCTAAAACTAAGTTATGATAATACCCAGCACTAACAACCACTTGTTTTCCTTCAAAAAGAAAACAACTAACCAATAATACCATTAAAGGTATTATAATTAATAAATATAATTTTTTCATATCATTTCTCCTAGTAAATTATATCAAACTTTAATATAAATAATCAAATAAAAAAGTTCTATTTTTAAATAGAACTCTTTTTTTAAGTTTTTAACTAAGTGGTTTATCAATATAATCCCAATTAACTGGTCTATCAAGTGGATTCCAATTTAAATTCCATCCAGAAGAAGGACCTTCTGCTTCACAATTTATAGTAAGACTACTACAATTAGCGAAAGCATTTAAGCCAATAGCTATAACTCCATGTGGTATTATTATACTTGCTAATTTAACACAATTATTGAAAGCATTAGAACCTATACTAGTTAGTGAAGAAGGAAGAGATATACTTACTAGTTCAACACAACCATTAAAAGCATCATTACCAATAGCAGTTACACTAGACGGAATAGTTATGTTTACTAATTTACTACATCCTCTAAATAATACTCCAATAGTAGTAATACTACTTGGCAATATAATAGAACCACTAACTAATAAAGGAACATGTATAATTGTAGTTTTAGCCTTGTTATATAATATCCCATTTTCACTTGAGAAATTTACATTAGCATTATCTACACTAATATAAGTTAAACTCTCACAATTATTAAAAACATTATTCCCTATAGTAGTCACACTAATAGGTATACTAACAGTAGTAATATTTACACAATTTGAAAATAAATTAGCAGCTAAATTAGTAATACCAGTAGGAATATTAATCTCTCCTGTTACTAATAAAGGAACATGTATAATTGCAGTTTTAGCCTCATTATATAAAATACCTTCAACACTAGTATAAAATATATTACCCTCATCAACTTCAATAAATTCTAAACTACTACAACCAACAAATACACCAGCTCCAATAGTCTCAACATATCTATATATCACAATACTAACTAAAGATGTACAACCATTAAAAGCATTAGCTTCAATTGTTTCTAAAACTGCTGGCAAATTTATATTAACTAACTTACTACAATTTCTAAAAGCTTCAGCTCCAATCAATACAACAAAAGTAGGAATGATAATATCAACTAATTCACTACACCCATAAAATAAAGCATTAGGTATAGACTCTAAAGTAGATGGTAATATTACACTAACCAATGATGAACAAGCTCTAAAAGCATCATTACCAATAAACTCTACACTTTCAGGAATAATTACACTAGTTAAAGATGCACATCCATTAAAAGCGTTAGTTCCAATTATTTCCAAACCCTCATATAAATCAATATTAAGTAGTTTAGCACATGATCTAAAAGCATTATTTCCTATCATCAATATACCAGAAGGTAAATTGATATTAATTAAATCGACACAACCATTAAATGCATTATTACCAATAGCTATAATAGTAGATGGTAATACCACTTCATATAATCTAACATAATTTTCAAACATATTGTCAACTATTTCTAATACATCATCATATATAATTAACTTTCCAATTTGAACTCTATAATCGCTAACATCTAAATATGGATTGTTATAATGCCATATCATTCTTAATTCACTACATCCTACAAAAGCATCATTACCAATAAACTCTACTAACTCATTAATTTCAATATCTACTAACTTAGGACAATCTAAAAATGCATTTGCTTGAATTGAAATTATATCTGCTTCAAACTCCACTTTGATTAAATTAACATTACCACTAAATACTCCTTGTTCTATAACTAAAATAGTTGCAGGGATTAATACATACTTAAGTCCACAACCACTAAAAGCTCCTTGTGCAATACTTCTAATACTGCTTGGCAAATCTATTTCTTCCAAACTTTTACATTGACCAAAAGCAAAAGCACCAATATTAACTAAATTACTAGATAGATTTATTTCTTCTAAATTAAAACAATTATTAAACGCTTTCTCTCCTATAGTATGTATAGTAGCGGGTAGTACTACAGATTTTAACTCAAACATATTTTCAAAAGCTCTATCCCCTATTTTTACTACAAACATATATTCAATGACTGCAGGAATTATAATATCAACTTCTTCACCCTTATATCCTAATATTTCTATTTCATTATTTATCTTTTTGTATAATAACCCATCTGCATTAAATATAATACTATTATCATAATATAATTCCAGTGAATAATCAGAATTATTTTGACTATTTTTAGCATTAGCTTTAACCATTATTTCATATACTTTTTTCTCATACAAAAAGTTTAGACTAAATTCATTAGTACTAGCATGATATTCTTTCTTATCAATACTAACAGTATAACTAATAGCATCATCCACTTCGTTCCATGTTAAAACTTTATCATAAACATCTAGATTCACTGGTGTTGAAAGTTTTACATCTTCCTTACATGCTATACATATAAAAGCTAAAACTCCTAAACTCAATATAATACTTAATTTTTTGAACATCAGTTCCCTCCTTTGGTTAAAATCATCAAAAATATCATAACCTATTTATTATACAATTTTTACTAAAATTTTGCAAGAGAATAAAAAAGGAAACTCACAAAAATGAGTTTCTTTTAGATTCTTTTTGATTCTATACATCAAAGAAATCAGCATCAAAATCAGTAATATACCATTTATTATCAATCTTTTCAAATGTTGCTAATGATTGTTGTTCTTCATTTTTCACCTTATCACCAACCTTAGAATCAACTTTAATTTTAACCATGACAGTTCCTTTATCTTCTTCCATATTCCAAGAAGAAAATTCTAATACTTTGATTTTAATTGATATATCAGTTCCAAACATCGCAAATATTGCTCCAACTAGTTTAAGCCCAGCAACAGTTTGCTTATACACATAACTATCTTTTGGTGATTGTAATCCTGCTAATTTCTCACAATCCGCTTCTTTAAATCCCTTTTCCATAAGTTTTACCGTAGTTGCTAAGTAATCTTTTACCAACTTTTCTTGAGTAGAATGCTCTTCAAAACAAGCAACTAAGAATCCTATACAAAAAATAGTAATAATAATCATAAATCTAAATGTTAATTTTTTCATATCTTTTCCTTTCTAGTTTTAAACAATTAATAAAACTAACTAATTATACATCTATTCGCATATTATTGCAAACAATTTAATAATTAAAATCTTATATGTACTTTGTACTTATAAAAGAAAAAAGCTGGAACAATAATTAAAATCATATATGTCAATATTGCAATAATAGTAAATAAATAACTATTGTTAATATTATCAAGACCATAAATTAATTTAACTACTTCCCCAATTCCACCTCCATATAAAAAGAATATTAAAGAGTTCTTACCAATATCAGATACCAAAGGAACCATTTTATAATTTGTAAACTTTAAAACAAAACAAATATAAAATATAATTAAAACTATACTTAAACTAATAAAGATATAACCACTAGTAATTCTAAGTTTTGATAAATAGAAAAAGTTATTATTACTAAGTAAATATCCAACCAAAAATATTAACCCAATACCTATCATTATACTACTATAGATATAAAAATTCTTTTTATCATGAAAAAATAATTCTCCAATCACACCACAAATTAGTACTAAGCCCAACCAAGGAATAAGACCAATTACTCCTCCACAATCAATAGATATTGTATAAGCAAGATAAGAATTAATCCTTAGTAATAATTGATGAACAATTATAAAGCTAAACCCAATAAAAGTTTTTATCATTGGTTTTTTTATAAAAGTAAAAGGGATAGCGAGTAATAATACTAATCCATACATTATAAAAAAATTGTATTCTACAACGAAATTAGTATTAGGATTTTTCAATAAATTATTTATTATCCCAAATAAAAAACCAATAGTTACTAACAATACTCCTCTTCTAATAGTTTTAGCAATAGCTATCCTAAGTCCATTTTTCTCTTTATTATAATTAAAGTTTTTAAAATATAAAATACTCATAATAAATACTAAAAAAGGAATAACTAAATCAGGTATATATATAGCATTAATATCATTAGCATGATGAAAATAAAAAGGAACTTTATTAAATAAATTTATAAAATTTGCTACTATCGCTATTATTATAATAAAACCTCTAAGATTATCAAATAAAGCTAGTCTTTTATTATCTAGAGTATAAAAATTATTGTTTGATATCATAAAAATTAATCAATCCAATCTCAATAAACTGGTTTATTAATGAAATACTTTCTTCTTTTATTAAGTTATTAAGAGCTAATAATTTTTTTTGGCAACCAATATTAATAAAAAATAATACATACAAAATTAAAAATAATCTCTTCATTGTTCACCTCTTTTATATAAAACCTCTATTATAAAAATAGAGGTCTTTATTTTTTTATAACATCTTTTTATAAGTGTTATATCGCCTTTGAGCTTCTTCTTTGTTGATTTTTAATAACTCTGTAGCCTTAGTAGGATTAATAGCCTTTAATGAAGCATATCTAGTTTCTGATTGTAGATACTCATCATATTTATCCCAATTAGGTTCTTTACTATCTAGTATAAATGGATTTTCTCCTTTTTCGATTAATCTAGGATCATATCTAAATAAAGTCCAATATCCACACTCAACTGCTAGTTTAGCTTGGATTTGACTAGTACCCATACCAGATTTTAAACCATGTGAAATACATGGAGCATATGCTATAACTATAGAAGGACCTTTATAACTTTCAGCTTCTTTTAGTGCTTTTAACATTTGAGCTTGACTAGCACCATGAGCGATAGATGCTACATATACATGCCCATAACTCATAGCAATATAAGCTAAATCTTTCTTTTTACCTTTTTTACCACTAGCAGTAAACTTCGCAATAGAAGCAGTAGGACTAGATTTACTAGATTGACCTCCAGTATTAGAATATACTTCAGTATCTAATACTAATATATTAACATCCTCACTATTAGCAATTACATGATCAAGTCCACCATAACCAATATCATATGCCCATCCATCACCACCAAACATCCATTGAGATATTTTAACTAAATAGTTCTTCATCTCTAATATACTAGTAGCATATTCTTCTTTATTCTTTTCTAATAAAGGAATTAATTTATCACTAACCCCCTTAGTTATTTCATAATCATCTTTATTAGTTATCCATTTAACGAATAATTCTTTTAATACTTCATCAACTTTATTTTCATTGATAGCTTTTTCCATTATCATTTCTACTTTGCTTCTAATGGTTTCAACACCATTTCTCATGCCAAAACCAAATTCAGCATTATCTTCAAATAATGAGTTAGACCAAGCAGGTCCCTTTCCTTCTTTATCTTTTGTATATGGAGTAGATGGATAACTACCACCATAAATAGAAGTACAACCAGTTGCATTAGCTATTAACATTCTATCTCCAAATAATTGTGTAACTAATTTTATATAAGGAGTTTCACCACAACCAGCACAGGCTCCACTAAACTCAAAATATGGTTTAGCAAATTGTGAGTTTTTAGGTGATGAATATATATCAACCAAATCTTTTTTGTAACTAACATTATTAAAGAAGTAATCAGGAGTGGCTTGTTTTGCATATTGAGTTGTAGCATTTTCAACAACTAATGCTTTTTCATTAATTTTAGTTCCATCAGGATTAATCTTAACTTTACCAGGACAAGCATTTATACAAACTCGACAATCATAACAATCTGCATATGATATTTGTAGAGTATATAAATATTCTTCAAGTCCTTTTCCCATCGCTTTAATATATTGTGCATCCTTAGGAGCTTTATTAACTTCATCTTGAGTTAGTAAAAATGGTCTAATTACAGCATGTGGACATACGAAAGCACATTGGTTACATTGAATACAATTATCTTTATTCCAATTTGGAGTAAACTGAGATACTTCTCGCTTTTCATAAGCACTTGAACCATTTTCCATACTACCATCTCTATAATCTTCATCAAAAAATACGCTAACTGGTAATTCATAACCTTTAATATCATTAACTACTTTAGCGATATTTCTAACAAATTTTGGTAATACTACTTCTTTCTTAATTAAGTCTTTTTTATTTTTAATATCTTCTTTAACTAACTTAATTTCAACTAAGCCTTTAGCACCTTCTTCAATAGCTTTGTAGTTTAGTTCAACTACTTTCTCTCCTTTACCTATATATGATTTATAAGCAAACTTTTTCATTAACTCAACTGATTCACTATATGGCATTATTTGTTCATTTAATTTAAAAAATGATGATTGTAAAATAGTATTAGTTCTTCCTTTTAACCCTATCTTTTCAGCTAAAGAATTAGCATCCACACAATAGAAACTAATGTTTTTATTGATTATAGTTTCTAATACATGTTTAGGTAAAAATTCAATTAACTCATTTTTATTCTTAGAAGTATTTAGTAAAAATGTGCCATTTTGTTTTAGAGGTTTCAATATTTCATACTTTAGCATATAAGATTCAACTGCACATGATACAAAATCAGCTTCTTGAATTAGATATGGAGATTTAATTGGTTTTTTTCCAAATCTAAGATGAGACCTTGTAACTCCACCACTCTTTTTAGAATCATAAGGGAAGTATGCTTGAGCATAACTAGGAGTATAATCACCTATTAATTTAATAGTGTTTTTATTAGCTCCAACAGTTCCATCAGAACCTATTCCCCAAAATATTAATTGAGTAGTTTCTTTATCAACTAAATTGATTTCTTTAGTAATTTCTAATGATCTGTATGTTACATCATCAACTATCCCGATAGTGAATGGAGTTTTAGGTTTATCGCATTTTAAATTGTCAAATACTGCGAAAATTTGACCTGGAGTAGTATCTTTTGATGAAAGTCCATAAATACCCCCTATTATTAATGGAGGGGTACTAGAGCCATAAAAAGAAGCTTTAACATCCATAAACAATGGTTCACCAATAGCTCCTGGTTCTTTAGTTCTATCTAGCACAGCTATTTTCTTAACACTAGTCGGAACCACACTTAATAGATGTTTTACACTAAATGGTCTATAT
>Ga0123353_10001179_pt1 | contig 31947 bp, 36 predicted proteins | sample TergutLab28metaG_3_FD_92763 | JGI IMG/M metagenome (GOLD analysis project Ga0123353, IMG submission 92763) | Labiotermes labralis P3 segment gut microbial communities from Petit-Saut dam, French Guiana - Lab288 P3 | ecosystem: Host-associated > Arthropoda: Insects > Digestive system > Gut ... | reverse complement strand
TTAACAACACGATCGTCACCATTACCGACACCGCCGGCAATGCGCTTTCGTGGGCCAGCGCGGGCGAGATGGGCTTCCGCGGCTCGAAGAAATCCACGCCCTTTGCCGCGCAAACCGCCGCCGAGACCGCCGCGAAGGCCGCGATGGAGCACGGGCTGAAGTTTGTGGAGGTGTACGTCAAGGGGCCCGGCTCCGGGCGTGAGGCCGCCATCCGCGCGCTTCAGACCGCGGGGCTCGAGGTCAGCCTGATCAAAGACGTAACCCCCATCCCCCACAATGGCTGCAGGCCGCCGAAACGCCGCAGGGTATAAGGGGCGGCCTCTCCCGATTGACACTATGGAGGTGTGTTGGGATGCTCGAAGGAGGGGATAGAATGCGACCGGTCAGGAAGCATTCTCCCAGGACGCCTTAGCGTTCAGCCTTTCGAAAACCCCTCCCGTCCCCCTTACTAACACTCATGGAGGTGTAATCAGACAATATGGCAAGATATACAGACGCTGTTTGCAAGTTGTGCCGCCGCGAGGGGCAGAAGCTCTTCCTCAAGGGCGACCGCTGCTACACCGGCAAGTGCGCCGTGGAGCGCCGCTCCTATGCCCCGGGGCAGCACGGCCAGGGCCGCAAGAAGCCCACGGAGTACTCCCTGCAGTTGCGCGCCAAGCAGACCGCCAGGCGCTACTACGGGCTTTCCGAGAGTCAGTTCCGCAAATATTACGAGAAGGCCGACCGTATCCCGGGCATGACGGGCACCAACATGTTGCGCTTTTGCGAGTGCCGCTTGGATAACGTGGTATACCTCCTGGGTTGGGGATCATCCCGCGCGGAAGCACGTCAACTTGTGAATCACGGCCACTTCCAGGTCAACGGCAGGAAGGTGGACATTCCCTCCTTCCAGGTGAAGCCCGGCCAGGTGATCACCATCAAGGAGAAGAGCCGCGACAGCGAGAAGATCAAACAGGTGATCGAGAGCAACGGCGCGCGCCCTGTGCCCGAATGGCTCGAGCGCGGCAATGAGGCCTTCGAGGGCAAGATGACCGCACAGCCCGAGCGCGAACAGATCCACGTGCCCGTGGAAGAGCATCTCATCGTGGAGTTCTACTCGAAGTAGACTTTAGATTTTAGATAAAAGACTTTAGACTACTTTGCCGCAGCGCTGCCGTTATGTCTAATGCTTCTAACATCTAACATCTAATATCTAATGTCTAGAAAGGGGAGGCTACTATATGATAGGCATCGAAAAGCCGAAAATCGAAATATCTGAAGTGAAACCCGACGGAACCTACGGAAAGTTTGTTGTGGAACCCCTGGAGCGCGGCTTCGGCATCACATTGGGCAACTCCCTGCGGCGCGTGCTGCTTTCCAGCTTGCCGGGCTACGCCATCACCTCGGCCAAGATCGACGGAATCCTCCACGAGTTCACCACCATTCCCGGGGTGAAGGAGGACGTGACGGAGATCATCCTCAACCTCAAGTGCGTGATTTTGAAGATGCTCGGCGAGGAAGAAAAGCGCCTCTACATCGATGTGGAGGAACCGGGCGAGGTCGTCGCTGCGGACATCCAGACGGATTCCGAGGTGGAGATCATCAATCTGGACCAGCACATCGCCACCCTGGAGGAGGGCGCGAAGCTCTCGATGGAGCTCACTTGCGACTGTGGCAGGGGCTATGTCTCCGCTGAGCGCAACAAGGACCTCATCAAGCCGCCCATCGGCGTGATCGCCGTGGACAGCATCTACTCCCCGGTGCTCAAGGTCAACTACAACGTGGAAAACACACGCGTGGGCCAGATCACCGACTACGACAAGCTCACCCTTGAGATCTGGACCGACGGCACCACTTCCGCCCAGGAGGCAGCGTCCCTGGCCGCCAAGATCCTCAATGAGCACCTCGCCCTGTTCGCGGACCTCTCCAACGAGGTCTTCGATACGGAGATCATGGTTGTCAAGAACGACAGCCGCAAAGAAAAGGTCCTTGAGATGACCATTGACGACCTTGACCTTTCCGTGCGCTCCTACAACTGCCTGAAGCGCGCCGGCATCAACACCGTGGAGGACCTCACCGCAAAATCCGGTGAGGACATGATGAAGGTGCGCAACCTCGGCCGCAAATCCCTCGACGAAGTCATTGCCAAGCTCAGCTCTTTGGGGCTAGAGTTGCGCAAAGACGAGGAATAAACCTGTAGGGATGGCTTTCCAAGCCACCCGCAAAACCACCGGAAGGAGTGAATGAGATATGCCCGGTACGAGAAAATTGGGGCGCGCCACGGATCATCGTATGGCGATGCTGCGCGGCCTCGTGACGTACCTTTTGGAGCACGGCCGCATTGAGACGACCGTCACCCGGGCCAAGGAAGTGCGTTCCCTGGCCGAGAAGATGATCACCATCGCCAAGCAGCCCACCCTGGCCAACAAGCGCCGCGTCCTGGCCTTCGTCACCAAGGAGGACGTGGTGAAGAAGCTGTTCGACGAGATCGCCCCCGAATACGCCTCCCGCCCCGGCGGCTATACGCGCATCATCCGCACCGGCCCGCGCCGCGGCGACGCCGCCGAGATGTGCATCATCGAGCTGGTGAAGGAGGAGAAGAAGGCTACCAAGAGGTCCGCCGGCCGCTCCGCCCGCACACCGCGCGCTAGCCGCGCCGCCAGGGTGAAGAAGTCCGAGGAGGCCGCAGCCTTTGAAACCGCGCCGGCGGCGGAGGAAGCCCCGGTGATGGAAGAAGCGCCGGCCGAAGAAGCTATCGTGGAATAAATAAGCGCTATTAATTGCCTCAAGGAACCACTCCTTGGGGCAAAATTTAATGGAGGAGCCATCATGAACCCAATTCTTGAACAAATTCAGAACATCGGTATTGTGCCGGTCATCGCCATCGAGGATGCCGCCAACGCGCCCGCCCTGGCCCGCGCCCTGCTGGCGGGAGGCCTGCCAGTGGCCGAGGTCACCTTTAGAACAGAGGCCGGGGAGGAGGCCATACGGCGCATCGCCGCCGAAGTGCCGGAAATGCTCGTGGGCGCGGGCACGGTGCTGAATGTGAAACAGGCGGAACAGGCATTGGTCGCCGGGGCGAAATTCATCGTTTCGCCCGGGCTGGACGCCGAGACGGTTCAGTTTTGCCGGCAGGGTGGCGTGCCGGTCTTTCCCGGCTGCGCCACGCCGACCGAGATGCAAGCGGCCATCAACCTTGGGTTGACGCATTTGAAATTCTTTCCGGCGGAACAGGCAGGGGGACTGGCCTACCTGAAAGCGGTCAGCGCGGCCTACCCGGCGCTTAGATTCATGCCAACCGGCGGCATCGGCCCGAATAATCTGCGGGCGTACCTGGCCTTTGAGAAAATCTTCGCCTGCGGCGGCAGCTGGATGTGTCCGAGAAGTCAGATCAACGCGGGCAAATGGGAGGAAATCACACAGTTATGCATGGAAGCGAGGGAAGCAAAATGAAAATCGTGACATTCGGCGAACTCATGCTGCGCCTGGCCCCGGAGGGCTACCTGCGCTTTGTGCAGGCGGAGAAATTCCAGGCCACCATGGGCGGCGCCGAGGCAAACGTGGCGGTGGACCTGGCCTGCCTGGGGGCCGAGGCCGCGTTTGTCACCAGGCTGCCAGCCCACGAGATCGGCCAGCTGGCGGTGAACGCCCTGCGGCGCTTCGGGGTGGATACGAGCAAAATTTTGCGTGGCGGCGCGCGCGTGGGCGTATACTACTGCGAGAAAGGCGCCTCCCAGCGGGCTTCAAAAGTCATCTATGATAGGGCGGGCAGCGCCATCGCCGAGGCAAAACCCGGCGAGTTCGACTGGCACGCCATATTCGAGGGCGCGGGCTGGTTCCACTTCACGGGCATCACCCCGGCGCTGAGCGAGGGCTGCGCGGCCCTGTGTCTTGAGGCATGCCAGGCGGCGCAAAGGCTCGGCATTCCGGTGAGCTGCGACCTGAACTACCGCAAGAACCTCTGGTCCCGTGAGCAGGCGGGCCGCGTGATGGCTGGGCTCATGCCCTATGTCAGTCTGCTTATCGCCAACGAGGAGGATGCCGCCGACGTGTTCGGCATTCACGCGCTGGGAAGCGATATCGAGGGCGGCAAGCTCTCCCGGGAGGGCTATGCCGACGTGGCGCGGCAGCTCGGCGAGCGCTTCGGCATCCCCGAGATCGCGATCACGCTGCGGCAATCAATATCGGCCAGCGATAATATCTGGGCGGGCATGCTGTTTTCAAACAAAGAATGCCATTTTTCGAAGGAATACCTCGTGCACATCGTGGACCGCGTAGGCGGCGGCGACTCCTTTGGCGCGGGATTGATTTTTGCCACCCTGGAGGGGCAATCGGCGCAGGAAAGGCTCGAGTTCGCCGTGGCGGCCAGCTGCCTCAAGCACAGCATAGAGGGCGATTTCAACCTGGTCTCCGCCGAGGAGGCCAGGCGGCTGGCGGGGGGCAGCGGCAGCGGAAGGGTGCAGAGGTAGCAACAGCCCGTTGCTTTGCATGCCCCGGTTTTTGTGATATACTGTACTCGAAAGGTAGGTGCTCATCATAAAAACCAAGAAAATTCTGAAAGACCTGCGCAAAAAGCACGGCCTGTCCCAGGACGAGATGGCCAGAAAACTCTATGTCACGCGGCAGGCGGTGTCGCGCTGGGAGACCGGCAAAACCGTGCCGAACGTCGTGACGCTGGGGCTGATTTCGAAGCGCTTCGGGGTGTCCATCAACACGTTGCTGGGCCAGGCGGAGCCGCTGCACTGCCAGGCCTGCGGCATGCCGTTGGCCGACGAGAGCATGGCCCGCGAGCCCGGCGGCGGCTTTGATGAAAAGCACTGCAAGTGGTGCTGGGTGGATGGAAAATACGTTGGCCCGGACACAATCGAAGGGATGATCGAGGTCTGCGCGCTGCACATGAAAATGCCCCTGGACACCGCGCGGGAGTTCCTGCGCAAGCAATTGCCGCAGCTGGAGCATTGGAGGGCGCAGCCATGAGCCTGCGCATCGAAGAAAAGGAGGCCTTCGAGGTCTTCGGTATAGAAAAACACTTCGCGAAGGGCGAAAGCATTCCTGCGTTCTGGACCGAGTGCTACGAAAAAGGCCTGTACCAGAAGCTGCTCTACGACCTATGTCAGGGCTCCCGGCCCGGATATGGAGGTATACAGCGTCACCGACGACGGCAAATATTATGAGGAAGTCTGGTTACCCGTGATAAAAAGCACGTGAAGTCAAGAATTCTATTCAATTTCCTCCTATAATAGGCACAGGAGGCGAGATAACATGGGCAGCGAAAGCCGGGAAGCAACCGCGCGCATGATGGCGTTCATCCAGGCAAATCTGCGCGAGCCGATCACCGCGCGGGACATCGCGGACGCGGCGGGGTACTCCCCCTACCACGCGGCGCGGGTATTCAAGGGCGAGACCGGCCTGGCTCCCTTCGAATACATCCGCCGCGAGCGCCTGACCCAGTCCGCGCACGCGCTGCGGGCCGGGGAGGGGAGGGTGCTCGATGTCGCGCTGGACTTCACGTTCGGCAGCCACGAGGGCTTTACCCGGGCGTTCGCGAACGCGTTCGGGATCACCCCGAAGAAGTACGCCAGCTTCCCCAAGCCCGAAGGCTGGCTGGTGCCCCGCTATTATCTCGACCGCCAAAAAATTATTTTGACGGAGGAACCAACCATGAGCAACACGGCCATCTTTTTCACGCAAATCGTGGAGCGCCCGGAACGCAAACTCCTGCTGCGCCGGAGCAAGAGCGCCGAACACTACTTTGATTATTGCGAAGAGTTCGGCTGCGTGGATGACGAAACCGGCGACCCCATCCCCATGCGCGTTTTGAGCGGCATCAAAGAGGCCCTCTACGAGCCGGTGGGCGTTTGGCTGCCAGACAACATGCGCCCCGCCGGCACGGGTCTTTACGCCTGGGCCCTGGAACTCCCCGCGGACTACGCAGGCGACATCCCCGAGGGCTTCGAGCTGATCAGCCTGCCCGCCTGCAAGATGCTGGTGTTCCAGGGCGAGCCCTTCAAAGACGAGGACTTTGGGACTGCTATAGGCACCCTGTGGGAGGCCTGCGAGAAGTTCAACCCTGAAGTCCACGGTTACGAATACGCGCCGGAACTCGCCCCGCGCATGCAGCTTTCGCCCCAGGGCTGGCGAGGGTATATAGAGATGCGGCCGGTAAGGGAGAAAAAATAAGGTGAAAAACAAAAGTTTTGCTTGACACCTCCGGAAGCCTATGTTATACTTCTAAGAACGCCGACAAAACGCTTCGCTCTAGGGAGAACCATATGCTCAGCCGCCAGTTTGCCAACTTTATTATCAAGATTAGGGTATTTATTAATACCCTGATCTTCGATTTCTGTTTGGCAAACCGGGCGTTGCTTAGTGCGTAGGGATACAGGGAACTGTTCTACAACCGCCGCAATGTACGGATTGCGGCGGTTGTTTTTTTCTAGAGCGAAGCGTGTTGGCGCAACAAAGCCAGTTAACTGGCTTATACTTAAGGAGGCTACGTCATGGAAAACCCGAAAGAAGTCAAGGTCCACAGGAAACAGGGGGTCTACGCGATCGTCGCGGCAATCGCCATACAGCTCACGGTGGGAATCGCGTACATTTGGAGCGTGTTCCAAACAGGTGTCGCAAACAGTATTTTCGGCGGCGACAACGCCGCTGCGGGGCTCACTTTTTCTCTTTTGCTGGCCATGCTCGCCATAGGCAGCGTAATCGGCGGCAAGCTGGCGGCTAGATTTTCCATACGTTTTGTTGTCTTTATCGGCGGGCTTATATTGGCGGCGGGCTTTTTTCTCGCCTCTTTTGTTACGGAGAATATCTCTTGGCTGCTATGGCTGACCTACGGCGTCATGGGCGGTTTTGGCATGGGGTTTACCTATTCCACCACCATTGCCTGCGCCCAAAAATGGTATCCCCATAAGAAAGGACTTGTCACAGGGATCATCGTATCAGCGATCGGCGCGGGCGGCGTTGTTTTTACACCGATTGTGGAGAAGCTCATCGATGCTTTCGGCGGAAGGGAAGTTGGCGAATTCAAGACGTTTATGGTCTTAAGCGCCGTATTTCTGGTCACATGCACGATAGGGAGCCTTTTTATGGCCGCCCCTCCCGACGGCTACATGACGGGCAAGGCCGCTGTGGCGGTAAAGGAGGTAAAAAGCTATTCGACCACGGAGATGCTGAAGACGCCCCAATTTTATTTTGCGACCGGGACTCTGCTGCTTGCCTGCATGGGAGGGCTGATGATGATCGGTTTCGCCAAGCCCATCGCGGAGGCGAAGGATCTTGCGGCCACCGCCACCATAGGCGTTCTGGCAATTTCGATGACAAACTCCTTGGGCCGCTTGATTTGGGGCCTGGTTTCGGATAAACTGGGCCGAATCAATACGATTCTCGTCTTACTGCTCGGCACGGCAGCGCTTTCCCTTTTTGTGAACGCCGTATCCGGGTATTGGGTTTTCGTCCTGATTGCTCTCGTCGGATTCTTCTATGGCGGCATAATCGGCACTTTTCCTTCCTTGACAGCCGACCTCTTCGGACCCAAACACATGGCGGCCAATTATGGCTTTGTGCTTTTGGGCTTTGGCGGGGGGGCAATCATCTCTTCGCAAATCGCAGGCCATTACAAAAACGTCGCCGCGGCGGACATCAACCTCATGTTCCCGGCGTTCGTGATCGCCTCATGCTGCGCCGCGGCGGGAATTGCCTTGATGCTGCTGGTGAAGAAAATGATTGAAAAAAACGCTTGACTTGCCCCATACAAAACACAGCCCGCCATCGCAATGATGACGGGCTGTGTTTGTTATTACTACTCCACAGCTAAGAGCGTTGCAAAGCGATCAGTCCTTAGCGAAGCCTTCCTCATGTCACCAATGTCTCCTGCGGGAGCCGTACAGCGACAGCTCCTTCCTGTGGAAATTGCACGAGAAGGAGCTTTTGGGTGTGATCGTAAACGGAATGGGCAATTACAAGGCTGTGGACGAAGATATTGTTGTAACCTTTCAAACTATTTTAAACGTTCCGTGAACGCCTCCCAGAGCTCCACGATTTTGAAGCGTATCTCATATTTGGGGTTGCTTTTCACCACGCGCAGCTGGCCGTTTGAGAGCACCGCGTCGAGGGATATCGCCTGGCGCGGACGGGCCGCGGGCAGGCACAGCGGCGGGAACATCACGCACCACCAGTTCTCGCCCTTCCCCTCCCCCAGAGATACGCGCACGGCCCGATACCTGCCCGCCGGCAACGTGATACCCGCCTCCTCGTAAGTACGTGTATTAAAATACGCCTCGCCGACCGTCGCCTGCACGGGGTAGCCCAGGCCGAGCTCCCGCAGGGCCGCCTGCGCGCAGGCCTCCAACTCGGCGAGGCGAGGCGCGATTTCGGCTTCGGCAGACACGGCGTCTATGCTGCCGCCGAAGAGATCCGCACCGGCTTCGAGAAGCCTGTCGCGCACGTATAGTTTCGCCCGCTGGTCGATGGTGCTGTCGGAATTCGCGTCCACATGCAGACGCAGGACCTCTTTCCGAATGCCTATGCAGCGGGCCTGGAAGCCCAGGACGCTCCACAGGAACGCCGCCAACGTACCGATTGCGAGCCATCGCAGGATTTTCATTCTCCCGTGCCTGTGCTCCGCTGGGCTATGTAGATTGGTGTATGCCATGGTGTTCACCAGCCTTTCTCTGTCTGGAGTATTGGCGGGTTGGACGCATATTATACAGGGGAAAGTCATAAGTTTGACTAATACGCTTCGGGAGGGTTTTACCATGTTCGCCTGCCTGCAGATCACGAAGGAAGCCCCGCGCTTGCGCGGGTGGCGCAAGGCCGCGCCGCCCGCCCTCGTGCGGGTAGACCCTCCCGGCGGGGCGCCGTTTTTCCGGTTGGAGGCCGCATACCGGGCACGCGCCGGGAAATCCACGGCGCGCGGAGACCTCCCCTGGGCCGAGATCGAGCGCACGGCGGGGCGGCTGCGCACGCGCATGCTCCTCCCCGAGGGGATATATCCTCCCCCACTCCCGTCCCCTCGCAGTGCCTCCCAGACGCAGTTGGAGCCGGGCCTGCGGGCCTTCGTCCCCCGGCGGCTGCCGCTGCTGCTGTGCCTGCGCGCGGCCCAGCAGATTCTGCAGGCCGCGCGGGTGCCGGCGCGGCAACTGCGCGTGACGGTGGTGGATTCCAAAGGTGCCCTCACCCGGCAACTGGAGCCTCTGGTTCCCCTGGCGGGCAGCTTGCGGGTATTCACGCCCGAGCCGGGCCTCTACCGTGCGGCGGCCGAGCAGTTGCAAAGGCGTTACGGAGTAACCCTGGTGGTCAGCGATTCCCCCGCCTGCTTCGCGCAGAGCCACGTGGTGGTGGCAGAGGACCTGCGCCTGTTCACCGGGCGGGAGAGCGGGCTGATCCTCAGCCCGGATGCCGAAACGCCCCTGCCCGGCTGCCGCGCGGCGCGTTGTGGCGACCCCCTCCTGCCGGAGAGTTACGCACGGCTGTGCCCCCCGGGCATCGACCCGCTTCGCTTCGCCTGCGCGCTGCATGAGCTGTGCGGGGTGAAGGAGATGGAGCGCCTGCGCTTCTCGCACTTCTCCTTCGACGGCGTGAGCCAGCGGTTCACAGTGGAGGACCTGGCGGGGGTGGTGGATAATATTTGTATGAGTACCCTCCCCCATTTGCGGTAACACTAACAGCACTACAACAAATGGGAGGATTTTTTATCATGGCGCAACAGAAATACAACCCCAACATCGGCTGCAACGTGCAGCAGTGCCGTTTCCTGTGCAAAAGCGAGGGGCACTGCTCGCTGGACCAAATCGATGTACACCAGGAGGCCAAAAACGTCACCAGCGAACACAACACCTGCTGCCACTCGTTTGAACTGAAGGACTAGAGAGCGCAAAAAAGAGACCGGCGGGCAACTGCCGGTTTTTTGTATTCGTATGCAAAAAACATAATTCACGAAATTTTCACTTGAGAAAGCAGGGAAAGTATGCTATAATAGAATGGGAAGGTGAATTTACATGAATGCTAAAAAGACGAAGAATAAGAGCGGGAAAGTTGTCCTCGCGGTGTTGCTGGCCGCGATAGTGGCTGTCTTCGGCCTGGCGGGCTTTTTGGCTCTGAAGCTGCTGGACAAGCTGCACGTGAACCCCGGCGGCGAGATCCCCTACTATCAACACGGCTTGGACGAGGAGCCGGAGGATCCCGCTTCGTTCGAGACCGTCTACGATATCACGGACGCCGAGAACCTGAATAGCTTCCTCTTCCAATGGTGGCACAACGGCTGGCCCGAAATGATCCGCTACAGCAAAGACGTGGTGAACGTGTTGCTCATCGGCGTGGACAACAACGACGGCGAACCGGGCGCCGGGCGCTCGGACACGATGATGCTCGCATCGGTGAACAAGAGGACCCGCACAATCACTCTGCTCTCGTTTTTGCGGGATAGCTACTGCTTTTTTGACGTCAACGGCGAGCCGCGCTACCAGCGGCTCAACAGCGCCTACTTTTACGGCGGCCCGCATGGCCTGATGGAATCCATCAGCCGCCTGTATAAAATCAGGGTGGACAAATACATCACCGTGAACTTCAGATCCTTCCCGAAGCTCATTAATGCCCTGGGCGGCGTGACGGTGGAGGTGACCCAGGCGGAGGCGCGCTACCTCAACCGCAACGCCAAATCCATCACCCGCACGCTGGAGCCGGGTATCCTGCACCTGAACGGCACGGAAGCCCTGGCCTTCAGCCGCATTCGCAAGCTCGACACCGATATGGCACGGGTGAACCGCCAGCAACTGGTGATCCGAAGCATTCTGGATAGTGCGCAGAGGGCCAATATGGTGCAGCTCTACAACGCCCTGTATGTCTCGCTGGATCATGTGGAGACCAATTACGCCCGCACCGAGTTGCTGGGGCTGCTCCCCTCGGCTATGAGTTGGCTGCACTTCGAGGTGGTGAATATGACCTCTCCTGTGCTGGAGGGACCGGAATGCAACGCCATCGGCGCCACCATCAAAGGCATGGACATCCTCATCGTGGATTATCCCAAGGCCGCGCAACAGGTGCAGCTGGCGCTTTACGGTGTAAGCAACGTCGAGCTGGGGGACGACCACGACGCTATCATCGAATCCCTGTTCGCCGGCGCGGTGCAGAAAAAAACCTCCAACAGCACCCCGCGTCCCACGCAGGAGGACGGCCCGGGCGGCGGGGCGGAGACGCCCCCACAATCCAACCAGCCCTTCTGGCCCTTCTGGCTGTGGGGCGGCGGGACAGACACGCAACCGGAGGAGCCTCCCGTGCAGGAGCCGGTTTGGCCGGAGGAATGATCATATGCCAAAAGTAAACCTGCGTAAAATCCCCGGCTATGATCGCTTCGAGTCCATCGAGCCCATATTGAAGGGCGTCTCCGGCGAAGATAAGTATTGCGTCACCACTTCGAGCGGGGAAAAGCAATTCCTGCGCGTGGGGGTATGCGGCAACAGCTTTCGTAATCACGAGATGCACCTGCGCGGCGAAACGCTCGACATCGCAATCGCGAAGACAATCACTTTTGGCCTGTTTCCCGGGGGCAGTCATTACTACTGGCTGCTGACATGGCTCGAGGGCACGAACGCCTACGACGTCTTGCCTACGCTGGACGCGGCCGGGCAATTTGACCTCGGCGTAAAAAGCGGCAGGCTGCTGCGCGAAATCCATTCGCTCCCCGTGGAAGAAACAATGGAGCCATTGCATGAATGGCTGGGCCGGAATATCACTTACTTTCATGGGGAGAGGTGCAAAAAATACGGTGCCGGGTCTGTTCTCTATGATAAAACTGCCGCACATATAGAGAGCAACAAAGAACTGCTGCGAACGCGCCCGCAGGTGTTCATGCACGGCGACTTCGGCCTTTCGAACCTGATCGTCACGCCCGGCGGGGAAGTAGCCCCGACGGATTTCAGCTATAACTTCCGTTCCTATGGCGACCCCTGCGGCGAAATTTCCAACTTTTGCGAACGCGGCGCCACGACGCCCTATATGTCCGGCCAGATCAACGGCTATTTTGATGGTGGCATCCCCGGCGATTTCTGGAGGGCCTACCTGTTCTTTGAGGCATATATGGCCCTGATCATTCTAAGCACCCGCGAATCACGGGCGTGGATCGATTTTCTTGAGACCTGGTATAGGGAACGGGCGGAAAGTCCGGGATGCATGGTCCCGAAGTGGTTCATACTATTATAAGAATTATCCCATAAGGAAGTGTACCCATTGAAGCGCATTGGGGCTTCTGCCCGCGGGTTGGCCCGCAGGCGTTGGCATACGGCCGTTCTGGCGGGCATCCTCCTGATAACCCTGGCGGCATCGGGCGGGCTATACTATTATCGAAGCCTGGGCGCCCGCGTGCGGCGCGATGACGGCTACTTCTTCCCCAAGGAGCCAGTCCCCGAGGAGCCGGCGCGGGAGAATCCCTACGTCCCGCCCCCCGATCTGGAAACCGTGGATGAGGCCCTGCTGGGGCAAGCTCTGCGGGCATGGGCGCAGGCCGAAAATGTGCCGGTGTTGGAGGACCGCAGCGTGCTGAACATCCTGCTGTGCGGGGTGGACAGCAGCACCGGCGACGCCCGGGGCGGCCACGCGGATGCGGTGCTGTTGGTATCCGTCAACAGGCGCAGGCGCATGGTGACGCTCACCTCCATCCTGCGCGACAGCTACAGCTATATAGATCTCTCCAAAGATCCCAACAATCCGCGCACGATAGTGGGCCACGCGGCCAGCGCGTACTCCCTGGGCGGACCGGCCACGCTGATGGAGACCCTCACGGCTAGCTACAAGATTCGCATCGACGACTTCGTGTGCGTGGATTTCAACTCCTTCCCCAAACTCATCGATGCCCTGGGCGGCGTGACGTTAGATGTCAGCCGGGCCGGAGCGGGGTATATCAACCGCACGGTGCCGGGCGTGAAAGGTAAGTTCCCCTGGGGGGAAGGTGTGGAGCTCACCGGGGAACAGGCGCTGCTTTACACCCGGGTAAGCCAGACGGACGAGAGCCGGGCCGACCGCCAGCGCGCGGTAATACTCGCAATTTTAGCCCGTGCGCGCCAATCCTCGCCGGGACAGATCGTCAAGACGTTGGGCAGGACCCTGCGGTATGTCTACACGGACCTGACCGAGGACGAGGTGAACGCCCTGAGCAAAGAGGCCCTCACCCAGGGCTGGCTGCACTACGAGGTTGTCCAGTTGCGCACGCCCATACTGCCGAGGGAAGAGGAGCGGCCAACGGGGCTTTCGGCGGACGTAAACGGCCAGCGCGTGTGGATTGTGGACTACGCAAGGGAGGCTAGACGGATGCAGGAAGCGATTTACGGCTTTACGGATATCGAGGATTGGAAGGGGTCCGACTATGTAGCGGGCCTGTTCAAATAATTACGCAGTTGGAGGACAGTATGCCATACGCAAAACGCATTATCCCCTGCCTGGATGTGAAGAATGGCCGCGTGGTCAAAGGAACGAGCTTCGTGCAACTGCGCGACGCCGGCGACCCTGTGGAGTGTGCCCGGGCCTACGACAAGGCCGGGGCCGACGAGTTGGTCCTGCTGGACATCATGGCCACGCACGAGGGGCGCGGCACCATGGTGGATATCGTGGAGCGGGTGGCCAGCAGCATTTTCATCCCCTTCACAGTGGGGGGCGGTATCGCCAGCGTGGAGGATTTTTCACGGCTGCTCCATGCCGGGGCCGACAAGGTGGGGGTAAACTCCGCCGCTGTGCGCAGGCCTGCGCTGCTCAGCGAGGCGGCTCATAAATTCGGCTCGCAGTGCGTGGTGTGCGCCATAGACGCGAAAAGCCGCCCCAGCGGGGGTTGGGAGGTCTATCTGAACGGTGGGCGCTTGCCCACGGGGATGGACGCCGTGGAATGGGCCCGGGAGGCCGTGGAGAGAGGCGAGGGCGAAATTCTTCTCACCAGCATGGACCGGGACGGCCAGAAGAATGGCTACGACCTGGCGCTCACCCGGGCGGTGAGCGAGGCCGTGCGCGTGCCGGTGGTCGCCTCGGGCGGGGCGGGCGAGCTTTCGCACTTCTACGATGCCTTCACTGAGGGAAAGGCTGACGCGGTGCTGGCGGCCTCGCTGTTCCACTTCGGGGAACTGACGATCGGGCAGGTGAAGGAGTATCTGGAGGAGCAGGGGATTGCGGTGAGGCCCCCCCGGCCTTCGGCCACCCCCTCTGAATAGGGAGCTATCTCTGCTCTTTTCAAAAGATTTGGATAAAGCACAATAAGCCCCCTATTCAGAGGGGGTGGCCGAAGGCCGGGGGGTCACCACAAACTCTCGAATACCTCGCGCCCCGGCCTGGGAATCACCACATGGGCCAGGGCCATGCCTTGGCACGGTTCCGCGTTCACGCCGCAGCTGACGGCCTCCTGCACGGCTGACACCTCCCCCGTGAGGATGGCGTAGGACTTCCCGCCGATGCCCACGGCCAGGCGGAGATCCGTCAGCTCCACGTCGGCGGCCTTCACGGCGGCGTCGGCGGCACAGATCGCAGCTGTTACAGAGTAAAACTCCATCACGCCCAGCGACCCGCGTTCCGGGGGCTGGGCCGTGTTCGCTATGGCGCGGATCAGCTGTGGATGGGGCCGGGGGATGACGCAGGAATCCACCACGAAGCCGCCGCCGAGGGCCGCCCCGGCGTCAAGGGAGGCCTGCACAGCCGCCACCTCGCCGCCGAAGAGCAGATAGTATTTTCCGGGACAGCCCGCGCGGGCGTAGATGATGCGCACACGCGCGGCTTTTCCTACGGTGTCGGCGGCCTCTATGCCCCGGGCGATGGAGCTGAACTCCAGGAAACCTATGCTTTCCATGGGACCTCCTACCACGGCATGACCGTCAGCGACGGCCATTTCGAGTTCCACTTGCGCGCTTTTTGCAGATAGATTTCCTCTGTCACCTGGGCTTTGTTCGCCCTGACCACCATGCCGAAGAGATCGTTCAGGCCAAAGGGGGCGTATACCTTCCACTGCTCGTCTTCCAGGCGGACGCCTATGGAAGACGCCATGGCCGGCCACGTGTTGATTCCGCTCTCAACGCAGTCGTAGGGCTTGATCTCATAGCCAAACCGCTCCTTGAACCAGAGGTGCACCCTCGCCTGGTTTTTGATGTCAAGCTCGGCCGCGCATGGGCCGACCGCTTCCTTTATCCGCTGTATGGCCGCGTCTTCCGCGGCATACGACAAGTCCGAGCCGTCATAATAGACAATATCGATATCGGATATGCCGTGCATCAATTCGTTTCCGGTCTGGTAATTCCAGACCGTCTGGACGATGCACCCCGCGGCGACATAATGATTTTTCAGGCCGATGCCGCCCACCTTTTTGATGACCGCGTACACCTCTTCGTTTCGTTGCAATATGCCCGTCAACAGCTTCACCTGGCTTGCCAAATCGGCGTTGAACCCAACCATTTGCTCTCCTTTAAAGTTTCATTTCTATCGCAACGCATTCCCCCGCCTCCGTCACCGTGCCCGCGATGGACGCGTGGTACCTCGCGCCCAGCTTGCCCGCGGGCGGCTCGGCGATGAGCTGGCCGAAAGCGACATTCTCGCCGACATTCACCACCGGCACGGCAGGAGCGCCGATGTGGCTGTTCAGGGCAATTCGAACCTCGCGGGGGTTCGCTTCGATGTAACGATCAATCTCAGTTTTATACCAGGGCCCTGCGCCCGCACGATAGGCAGCTTTGCGCGTGGGCACAGCGCGCTCTTCACGGAATTCGCGGGGCAGACATTCGCCCGCACCTTTGATTGTCCGCAAGCCCTGTTCGGCCAAGGCCTGCTTGACCATGACGTTCACCGCGCGGGGGCGCAGTTCCATGGGGCAGGCGACAAGCTCGCACACGCCGCATTCGCAGCAGTACCGCGCATTTTGTAAGACCGGATCGTCAAGGTGTTCATGCCAGTTCTGCCCGCCGCCCATGCGCCGCATAATCCTGTGGGGCTCGATGGGGTGCCCCAGCAGCCAGCGGGGGCACAGCTGCGTGCAAAAGCTGCACTGTACGCAGGCTGTTCTCGCATGGCGCAGCGTGTGCCGCGTCTCGGTGACATGCTTTTGCCACAGCCTCGCATGATTCGGCAGAACGACATAGCCCGAGGTCGTTTTTGTCACGTAGGAGGCCAGGGCCTCCTCCATGCGCATGGGCTGGCCCATCATGGGCCCGCCGCTGACGACAATACTGCTGTCTTTTTCAGCGCCGCCGGCAAGAGCGAGGCACTCGGCAAAACTCGTGCCGATGGGGGTCCTGATCACACAGGGGGAGGCCACGGCGCCGGCGACGGTGAGATATTTTTGCGTAAACGGCCTATCGCACATGGCATGGTATATTGCGACAATCGTGGCGATGTTGGACACCACGCAGCCCACGTCCAGGGGGAGACCCCCCGGCGGCACCGCGCGCCCGGCGACCTCAAGCACCTGCACCTGCTCGTCCCCGGCGGGATAGAATGCTTTGAGGAGGAACAGTTCAACAGGAGATGACGAGGCCTCATTCGCGGCACGCAAGGCTGCGATCTCTTCAGTGTAAGTCTCTTTCAGGGCGATCACGGCCCGGGCCGCGCCGAGATGCCGCCGCACCGCAGCGACCGTGCTGACGAGCTGGTCCGCTTTATTGCGCATGAGCCAGCGGTCAGAGCGAAGCAGGGGCTCGCATTCGGCCCCGTTGACAATAAATGTGTCTATGCCCCGCGCGTCAAGCTTCACATGGGTGGGGAAGCCCGCACCGCCGCAGCCGACGACACCGGCGGCCTGGACTTGCTCAAGCAAAGTCATCTCTGTATTTTCTCTCTATCAACTTCCAGGCTGTCGATGATTCCCACGATGGCGCAGTCGGCGGAGGTGTTGTCGCGGCCCAGGGCGCGGCGTGCCGTGGAACCAGACACCACGAGCACCCGCTCGCCTATGCCCGCGCCCACCACGTCGGCAGCAACGAAGGTTCTTCCGCGTGTGTCGGTCTCCTGCACCACCATGAGCTTGAGCCCCGCGAGGCTCTCCTCTTTTTTTGTGGCCCACACATGGCCCACCACCTGGCAGATGATCATGTTGGTCTCCTTATATGAATTCGATTTCGACCTTCGCGTACGTAAAGACATCTTTCGCGGCCGGGGTGATGATCGTACCCTTGCGCAAGGTTAACTTGCCTTGTAAAACCAGGCTTTTCGCCCGCTCCTCTGTGATGAGATTGTCGTCAAGACACCCCCCGCCCTGCCCCCCCCCTCTAAAGAAGGGGGCTTCTTCTGCGCCCAACAACTCACCCATGTCCCCAGGCTTCAATCCGCAGGCGTTGGCCTCGTCGAAATCGATATGCATGGCCAGGGCGAAGTTATCGCTCACCCGGGCAATGACGTTCTCGAAGGAGACAGGCCTGTCAGAACCCACGCGAACGCACAGGGATTGCTTGTCGTTCACACCGAATTTGTGCGCATCGGCGGGGGTCATGTGTACATGGGCCTGCGCGACGATGGCGCTGCCGGGGGCCTCATATGCGCCTGCCTGGCCGATGAGCACAACGTCCGCCGCGCCGCGGAGATCGCCCGAGAGGCGTATGGGGGCAGCTAGCCCCAGGGTGCGGGCGTCGGTCATGGATATCTCAACCTGCACGGCTTTGCGCACCGGGCCGAGCACGGCCACGCCCGCGATCTCCCCGGCGGGGGTGACGAGCTTCATCCGCTGCTCGGCGAGAAACTCCCCGGGCTGCGAGAGAGAGCGCTGCTTCGTCAGCACTGTCCCCGGGCCAAAGAGTTTTTCCATCGCCTGCCTTGTGAGGTGCACGTGCCGCGCACTGGATTCGATGGGAATCAGTTGGGTCATGTTATGCTCCTTGCGAAACAACGGATTTCATCGACATGCGGTTCGATGTCCGCCGCGTTTTCAATGCCGCAGAAATAGATTTGCCCGGCCAGGGGGATATCCAGATGCCCAAAAAAGTGCTCTATGCTCCCGATGATATGCACGCACTCGCCGGGGCTTGTGCCCGTGCGCAAAGCGACGGCATAGCCCCGCTTGCCGCCGGGCAGGCTTGCATGGGGTGTGTGGGTGTTGCAGTAGGGCGTGCAGCGGTCGATGAACACCTTTAGCTGGCCGGTTATGTCGCCCCAGTAGGAGGGCGATGCAATCACGATGCTATCCGCCGCTTCTATCTGCTGCAGGATTTGCTCCATACCGTCTCGCTGCACACAGCGCACCGTCTCGCAACAGCGCTTGCAGCCCAGGCAATAATTGACAGCACAGTCGCTCAACCGCAGTTGCTCACAGGCATCGCCCAGCTCGGTAGCAATCCCGTCCAGAATGGCCTGCGCGGCGCCGTTTTTGCGCGGGCTGGCATTGATCAGCAGCACCTTCATGGGATCTCCTTCAAAAACATCAAATACACCGCGCTGCTCATTCGATTGAGAGCCTTCAGCAGATCGTGGCGCTCGACGCTTTCATCTTCATGGCAGAAGGCATTGGCCGCGGCCAGTTCAGTCTCCCGCACCTGGGTGCGCAGGAAATTCAGCGCAAGGCACAGCCGGCCCATGCCGGTGTGCGGCGCGGGGTGGGCGTCCAGGCCGGCAAATCCCTTGGGATCGTGCGACTTTGCCCGCAGGGCTGCGCTGTCAAGCCCGAGCAGGGTGAACGCCCCCAGCGGCTCGTCCTTCACCTCGGCGGCGAGGACGCGCTGTGCCAGGGCATAGAACTCATTCAGGGCACGCGCGGCCTCTTCCCTGCCTTGCTCCTCGGCGAGTAGCCGCGTTTGCAGCAGCAGGGCCTCTAGGCTGTCGAGCTTGCCGCGCAGGACGATGCGCGGGTGCGTCTTGGGCACAAGCGTTGATCCGTTCAGGTGGGTCATGTGCTCGGGTTTTTCGATGCCTTCGGCGTTCGCGGATGGCGTTGTGATAGTCAGGCCTTGCTCATGGGCATACTCCCGCGCCAGGGGGGTCAGCACCGTGCCCTGCGGCACAGGCACACAAGCCCCCCGGGGCAGGCACAGCGCGCGCAGCATTGCCTCCGTGAGAACCCTATTCTCTTTTTCCATTAGGCTTTATCGCTGGTCTCGAGGGTGGGCAGGATCATCTCCACCTCGTTGTGCGGGCGCGGGATCACATGCACGCTCACCAGTTCGCCCACGCGGGAGGCCGCGGCCGCGCCGGCGTCGGTGGCAGCCTTCACGGCGCCCACGTCGCCGCGCACCATCACGGTCACCAGCCCGCCGCCCACGTGCACCTTGCCCAGCAGGCTCACGTTGGCCGCCTTCACCATGGCGTCGGCCGCTTCGATCGACCCCACCAGGCCACGGGTCTCCACCATGCCGAGTGCTTGCAGAATTGCCATTGTCGTATCCTCCAGATTTTAGATATTAGATGATAGACATTAGATGCCTAAGAATCTACAGCTTCAGTCGCTCCATGACCTTGCGGGTGATTTCGGCGATGTCGTTCGGGGTGGTGTTGTTTTCATGCATGGGCGCGGGTGGCCTGCTGGGGGCTAGAATGCGACCGAAAAGGGAGTCATTCTCCCAGGCCGCCTTAGCGGTTCCCCCTACAGGTTGTGGGGCTCGAAGGGAATCCAGCTCCCTTACCCCCCAGGCCACCCTTCGAATATCTCTCAGATGCAGCGGGCCGACATTGTCCGAGGTCGCGCTGCCCCCCACCGAGCCGCAGACCAGGGTGAGCGCCGGGGCAAGGCCCGTGGTGGCACCCACGCCGCCCAGAGCCGCCGGGGTGTTCACCAGCAAACGCGAAACTGGTTTTTTCATCGCGAATTCTCGAATGACAGCCTCATCTTTCGAGTGAATGACCATGGTGTGGCCCGCGCCCTCTATGCCCAGCAGTGCCAGACATCGCAGGCAGGCGGCCTCCCAGTCTGGCTCGACGTAATAGGCCAGTGCGGGGCAAAGCTTTTCGCGGCACCAGGCGTTTCGCGGGCTGACGCCGTCTTGCTTCGATATGAGTACTCTTGTGTTTGGGGGAACAGTAATACCCGCCATGGAGGCTATCTCAAGGGCTGTTTTGCCCACGATTTTGGGGTTCATCGTGCCGTTGGGACGCAGCAGGAGAGAGGCCAGGGCCGCGCTTTCGCTCTCATTGAGAAAATAGCAGTGCTGGTATTTCAGCTCTTCCTCGACTGTTTGCGCAATACAGCTTTCAGTCACGATGCTCTGCTCGCTGGCACAGATCACGCCGTTGTCGAACGTCTTCGACTCAATGATATAGCGCACGGCTTGGGGGATGTCCGCGCTGCGCTCAATAAACGCCGGGCCGTTCCCGGGGCCCACGCCTATGGCTGGGTTGCCCGAGCTGTAGGCCGCGCGAACCATGGCCTCGCCGCCGGTGGCGAGGATCACGCCGACGCAGGGGTCGCGCAGGAGACATTCTGTCGCCTCCCTGGTGAGGAGAGTTAGGCTCTGTACGGCGTTTTCCGGCGCGCCGGCGCACTTGGCGGCTCGCTGGATCAACTGCACAGTTTCCAGGATGCAGCGCTTGGCATTCGGGTGCGGGCTGAAGACGATCGCGTTGCCCGCCTTGAGCGCTATGATGGCCTTGTAGAGCGTGGTGCTCGTGGGGTTCGTGGAAGGGATCAGCGCCGCGACTACGCCCACCGGCACGCCGATTTCCATGAGCCCGTTCTGCTTGTCCTCGGAGAGAATGCCCACAGCGGTGGTGTCTTTCCAGGCCTCCCAGGTGAGCTTGCTGCCCAGCAGGTTCTTGAGCACTTTATCTTCAACACGGCCAAAGCCGGTCTCCTCCACCGCGAGCTCGGCCAAAGGCTTCGCGTGTGCTTCGCCGTCCCTGGCGATTTCGGCGCAGATGCTGTCCAGCTGCGCCTGGGAGAACCCGGCCAATGCTTCCGCCGCCGCACGGGCGTTGCGGATGATCTCCCGCGCGGACTGGATGGATTGCAGGTCGTGGTCAAGGTGCATGATTATTCTCTCCTAATCAATATGCCCTTCATGAATTCCCCGTTATGAACTTGGTTGATAATTTCGATTTCTTCTTCCGTGCAGCCCAAAAGAATTTTTATTTCTGAATCACGTTTGCCCAAATCGACAATGGTCATCACGGCGACGACGCCCGCGCTAAGCTCACTTCCGCGCCAGACGTCGATCCCGCTGCCATCGCTTGAAGCCGTGCTTTTCAAATAGCCATAGTCCAGGGGGTACACGAAGCTGGGGTAGCGCGGGTGGGCGCTGCCTGCCGGACGGTCGATGACCAGTTCGTGTTCAGCGATGAGCAGGTCGAGGGCTTGCCAGAAGGCTAATCTGTCGCTCAAGCGAAACAATTCCTCCATGTAGAAATACGCCTCTTTCGCCGGGATGAACGTGCCGTCGGCAATCATTTGCCTGATTTTCGCCTTGCCCGCCCACATCGCGCCGCTGATTTCGTCGGGCTGGCAAACGACTGTCGAAATGTCAATTTCCTGCCGGAACAGCCAGACATCAATCAGCGCGGTGCCGCCGCCTTTGAGATGCGGCTCGCTGTATTGCTTGAACAGCAGCCCGTTTTCCGGCGCGAGGGCTATGCCCAGTTCCTCTTTCGTCTCACGCAGCGCGGCGGAAAGGCTGTCGTCCCCGGCAATGGCGCAGCCGCCTGTGGTGTGCCACATGCCGCACCAGCGCCCCGGACCCGGTATGCGCTTCGTGATGAGAAACTCACCCTTGCCGTTCACGATCCAGACGTGGACGAGCAGGTGGCAGTCGCCGCTTTGCATGGGCTTATTGCGCTCGTGCAGCCGCCCGGCCTTCTCTCGATTTATGTCCAGGACATCCCACACTTCAGCCATATCAATACCTCGTCAAATACAGGGGGTCATCCTTCAAAATCGCGGCCACCATGGTGCGCAGGGGCCTTGCGTGAATAAAGCGCGCCGTGGCGTCGCCGAAGCGCCCCAGGCTGAGCACGCCCTGCCGCTGCGCCTCGGGCTCCAGCTTGCTGAAGGTCTCCGAGCCCAGGCGGGCGCAATGGCGATACTGCGGCGTGTGCAGCCGGTTCCCCTCGTAATTGACCACGTAGTAGTCGCCTATAGCCGGGGAGATCGTGCCCTGCGCGCCGTCCCACTCCTCGATACCATGAATAAACGTATTTCGAATGAAGCTCACGCCGATGAGCAGGATCTGCGCATCGCGCTCCCACAGTTTATAATACGCGCTGTGTTTGGCGCATGGCGTTTGCATACGCTCCTCGCCGGATAGGAAGGCCCTGGCGTCCTTTCCCAGAGCAGCTAAGGAGTGCGTGGGATGCAGGGATCGCAAAACGCCCGGGCGCTTGCGAAACATCTCCGTCAAAACGCCGACGCAGGTGGGTGTGTGGAGCACGTCCATCACGGGGTTATCGGCCGTGACGTTGTTCCAGGTGTGGCTGGGCAGCACCAGCAGGCCGGGCCGCATGTAGTCCGACAGGGCGTCCAGCATAGTATCGCCGCGCCCCTCCACCTTGCCAACGGCCCTGCACGAGATGTGCACCATCAGCGTTCCGGCCGGGTCAATGCCGAGGGTTGAAAGATTTGAGAGCAGGGATTGTTTGGTGTGCATATTCTTTTTCGGAGACGCATTGCCATGCGTCTCTACACCTTTCGTCTGTTTGTAGAGACACACGGCTGTGCGTCTCCGCGAAAACACATGTCATCCCATCGGTTCTTGCGCCACCCGGCAGACCTCATCAGCGAAGGCCTCGCAGGCGGCCTGGCACGCGGCCTGCTCCCCGGTGAGCAGCGCCCCCGCGAAGTTGGTTTCGCTGGGCGGGCCGTAATATACCCGCAGCTCGACTTCGGCAGCCTTGAGCGCGGCGTCCAAAGCAACTGTGGCTTCCAATGGAGGGGCGATCAAATAGGCCATGGCCGTGCCGGGGGGCACATCGGCCTGCCTTGAGAGATAAGTCCCCGTGCGGGAAATGCAGTGGGCGAAATAGACTACGCTATCGTCGGCATCGGCGCTGTAGAACGCGGCGTCGTTGGCGATATAGCTGGCGACAGCGTCCAGTCCGGCCCGCACCTGCTCGGGGTCCGGCCCGGCGAGGATGCCGATGAACTCACCCGCAAGCCTCGTGCTAGCGTTGCCCGCCCCGGCGTACATGCTGCGGGCGTACACCACGCGCACCTCGGCCTTCTTGGTGGCCTCGTCCAGGGCGGCGTAGCCCACGTCGTCGCAGTCGGTGGTGAAGAGCCCCAGGCTGCACTCGCCCTCCCCCGCGCCGAGTTGCTTCAGCAGCGCCGGGTCGGCATTGGGGAGGATGCGCATGCTCAGGATTGTTGTTGGGATGCGGTCACCGGTCATGGTATTCCCTTCTACTCGTCCTCAATCACGCTGTATTCAGAGAAATCCGGCTTGACCCTGAAATCGGCGGGGAGAAAGTGAACGCCGTCCAGGGCGACGGGGTCGCCATAGATTTCCACCATTTTGCGCCCGGAGCAATACAGCCATTCCCCGCCCTCGTCGACAATGTCGATCATTAGCTCGAAGTTGTCCCCATTGTCCGGGTTCAGAACTTTTTGATCCCCGCCCTCCAGGTTTACGGATACCAGGGAGATCCCCGTTGCGTAGTAAATCCGCTTATTGACGATGATCAGCGGCTGTTCCCTGGGGCCGATATTGACGATCTCGGCCACTTCCCCAGTGGGAGACCTGGAACAGACGATGTATTCGTTGCACTCCTGGTATTCGACCTTTTTCATAAAAAACCGGTTGGTGCTGTAGTCTTGCTCATACATGCCGCTGAGAATGACGCTGCTTTGACTGGTTTCGCTGGTTCCATACTCAATCTGTGGCTCTGTTTTGGCAGCACAGCCCGCGGCTGAAATCGTCAGCCCGACACAAAGCAGCGTTATGAGCCAGCGTTTTATTTTCATGCCAATTCCACCCCGCTTTTCTTCGCGGCAAGGATTTTCCCTATCAGCTCCGCCAGATACGCCCCGGCCTCCACGGCGTTGAGCCCCCCGGCGTAGATGTTCGACACCACGGTGCGCCGGGCCTCGGGCATGCCCTGGGTTGGCTCGTAGGCCACATAGGCGCTCATGCTTTCGGCGGAGCCCAGGCCCGGGCGTTCGCCCAGGAGTACGCACACCACCTTCGCCCGGAGCACGGGGGCTATGGCGTCCATGCTGCCAACGCGCCCGTATTGCAGGAAAAACGACTTGCCCATGGTAATGTTCTGCTGACGCAGGCCGTCCTGCATGATGGGCAAAATATCTTCCAAATTCGCGGCCACGGCTTTGGAACTCAGGCCGTCGGCGGCGTAGATAAGCACATCGCAGGGCGAGGGGTTGAGCTGTTTAAGCACGCGTATCGTGTCGTCGTCCAGTTGGCGGCCAAGGTCCGGCCGGGTGAGGAATTCGTTCTTATCAATGCACTTTGTCTTGAATGAGGGCAATTGCAGTTTATTCAGGAGTTCCTGCGGCACGTCCTGCAGAACGGCGTCTCTCGCTATCGCGTGGTCCGCTCTGAATTGCAGGTATGTTTGGGTTTTCAGGCGGGGGCCTGCGTGGCCGATGGCGATGCGCGCGGGGGTTGCGCTGGTGTCTATGGGGGCGCCCGAATCGGCATCGGCGCCCTGTATGGCTTTCACCACGGCGCTTACGATGCGTTCGACTGTCGCTTCATCCATGGAACATGGCCCCCTTCCCATCAATTATCATATATCGTTTTTTGAATATTGGTTTCGTCTATTTCGGAAAACTCTATGCCATACGGATATAATGAGATAACTCTTTTCGCTTCGGCTATTAGCAGCTGATTGCCGACTTCCTTGATAACCATTTTTCCGACATCAGAATCATAGGCATCCGTCCATAATAACTCATCCACGAACAGACTATCATTGATAGTCCAGTAGTTGCAGCTAAAGGTGCTGTTGCGGCCGCCTTCTACAAATACGCCCGGATATGACGGATCGGTTGAGAGCCATAACGACTTATAGTACATATCAACTCGCTGCCCAATGATATTGAGATTACTGTCATATGAATATACGTTGGCGAAGAAGGCGCCTCCCTCAATATCGTTGCCGTGCCCAATAATTAACTCAGGAGAGCCATCATTATCTAAATCCGCCAGAATAAAGTTTCGCGTTCGATAGGTTTCCCCTTCCGCATAGTTCGCCGGGGCTCTCAAAAACTCCGCGTATGCATCCTGCCACGGACCCGCGGCGAATGAAGCCTTGTCCATGTGTTTTTCTTCTGGGAATGTTTCCGCAACGCTCTGTGTCTCTGGAGAGGCCTCTTCTGGCGGCGTTTCTACACGCCCACAACCAACTACTGCCATCGCTATAACAAATACAAGGAGCCCAGCAACCACTTTTTCAGGCACGGAAGAGACCTCCCTTCCCGGCCTTCCCCGTCAGCCTGCCGCCCTGCATAATCCCCATCCTCTCCAGCCAGGCCTCGAACTCCGGCAATGGCCGCAGGCCCAGCACCTCGCGCAACGCCGCGGCGTCGTGGTAGGCGTTGGTCTGGTAGTTGAGCATCACGTCGTCCCCCGCGGGCACGCCGATGATATAGTTCACGCCGGCGGCGCCCAGCAGCAGGGCCAGGTTCTCGATGTCGTTCTGGTCGGCCTGCATATGATTGGTGTAGCAGCAGTCGCAGCCCATGGGGATGCCCGTCAGCTTGCCCATGAAATGATCCTCCAAGCCCGCGCGAATGACCTGCCTGCTGTCGTATAAGTATTCCGGACCGATGAAGCCGACGACGGTGTTGACCATGAATGGCGCGAAGGCCTTGGCGTAGCCGTAGCAGCGTGCTTCCATCGTGACCTGGTCGGTATCGAAGTGGGCCTCGCTGGAGAGTTCGCTGCCCTGCCCGGTTTCGAAGTAGAGCACGTTGGGCCCCGTTGCTGTACCCTGTTGCTTTAATAGCGCCTGTGCTTCTTTTATTGTGTCAGTCGTGAAGCCGAAGGCCTCGTTGCCCTTCTGGCTCCCCGCGATGGACTGGAAGACCATGTCCATGGGCGCGCCCTGGCGCAGCGCGGCAATCTGCGTTGTGATATGCCCCAATACACAAATCTGCGTGGGAATCTCATATTTGCGCTTGATCTCGTCGAAACGCTCCAGGAGGGCCGCCATGCCGCCCACGGTATCGTTCACGGGGTTCAGGCCGATGAGGGCGTCGCCGCAGCCGTAGCTGAGGCCCTCCAGCAGGGAGGCCGTCACACCCTCCACGCTGTCCGTGGGGTGGTTGGGCTGCAGGCGCGTAGCGAGGGTACCCCGCATCCCAATTGTAGTATTGCAGTGGGCCGTCACGCGCAATTTGCCCGCGGCCAACACCAGGTCCAGGTTGCCCATGAGCTTGCACACGCCCGCGATAACTTCCGATGTCATGCCGACCGAGGCGCGCTTGATCATGCTTTCGCTTGTGTTCGTATCCAGCAGCCATTCGCGCAGCTCGGCCAGGCTCCAGTTGCGTATTTCAGAATAGATGCGCTCGTTCACACTATCTTGAATGATGCGTGTCACGTCGTCGGATTCATAGGGCACGGCGGGGTGCTCCCGCAGGTCGCTCACCAGCAGGTTCGAGAGCACTTCCTTGGCGGCCACGCGCTCCAGATCGCTGGACGCGGCAAAGCCAGCCAGGCGATCGCCCGACTTCTCTTCGTTGGCTTTTGCCAGCACTCCCTTTACATCCTTAAAAGAGAAGTGCTGGCCCAGCAGGGTTGTTGTGAGGGTCATGGCCCTACGCCCTCTTTCTCTTTCTGGAAATCACAACAATAACGATAATAATCACCAGCAACAGCAGGCCGAATCCGAGGCACACCAGCAGCCCATAGCTCACGCCCAGGTTGTCTGGAAGCGCAACCGGCTCTTCGGCGTCCTGCGCCAATTCAGCTTCCTCATAGGGGATGGGAACAATCCCAATGGTCGTGGGCTCGGTCCAGCCCTCCCCCGCGACGCCGATATAGGCCACTTCGGAATACTGCGAAACAAGGCCCGTGCCTGCCGCGCCGGCGAAATATTCGCAGTACACACGAAAATAGACTGGCTCCTCGCCGTCCCATCCGTTGCCATCCATCCAGTCAACGCGCAGCTGGAACTCGCCGGAGGACCTCTGGAATTCCTCCAGCATCTCCTGGGAACCGAAGGCGTTGTATGACTGCCATGCCTCCTCGCCGCGTTTGTACTCCACTTTGGTATAGATGTCGTCGCCCGGCTCCATGCCCGGCAAATCGGCACCCAGGGCGACCACCTGGAAGCTCAGCAATGCCGCGCCGTTTTCCCCGGGGATAGCCTCGGCGGTCAGGCCATAGGGGGTGGTGCCGTCCATCTCATCCTGCGATGGTGCGGCCGCAGCGGGCAGGCAGAACAGCAGGGCCAGCGTCATAGCCAGCAGGATTGCTGCATGCTTTTTCATGTTGAGGTTCTCCTGTAGAATTTTCATATCTGTAGGGGTGGCATTCTTGCCACCCGCAGAAAGTATTCACCCAAATATCAGCGTCTTCACCGCCACTGGCACCGCCAGACCGCTCATCACGGGCCTGCCCAGGTCCAGGAAGTCGTTGGGCCCGGCGCGCAGGCCATCCAGGGAGATTGACGTGCGCCCCGGCGCATGGGGAGCCATCAATTGCCCCAATGCCTTGCCGATGTCGTGATAGGCCAGCACCAGGATGGGTTCGCCGGGGGAGAGGGCCTTGTCCAAGGCCTGCGCGATGAACTGCGCCAGGCGTTTGAGGGCCATATAGCCCGGGCTTGGGTCGCCCTCGAGGAACAGCACGGCGTTTGACGCGTCGTTCTGCCGCAGGAACCAGGCGAATTGCTCGGCGAGTACGGCCGCATTCTCCAATAAATGCTTATCCGGGCAAAAAACAGGCAGGTTTTTCATGGGGAATAGCGATTCGTCTGAGCAGCGCACCGTGCTGCCCGAGAGCCGCACGCTGTGCAGCCCCGCGCCGATCACCGTGGCGCGTATGGTCTGCGCCGGGGTGAGCACCCGCGTGAAATCCGCGCCCGCACGTACTGCTTCACCCAGCAGAACGCCGAAATCCCCGAAGGCGAAGCGCTCGCGCCCGGTTTTGTAGATGCAATCCGCCACACCGCCGGAGTAGCTGACGAAATCCACGGGCCTATCCGGATCCAGTGCGCTGCTGCCCGCGGTTTTTACCCTCGCCAGCAGAGGAGACATCCCGCCGGGGGCGATGCTGTCCTCCAGCAGCCCTGCCATGGCCCGCGCCAAGCCGCGCAGAGCATGCAAAGGGGGCGTATTGCCAACGCGCATGCTCAGCCCAACGGCCCCGGCGATCTTCGCCGCGCTCTCGCTGCTATAAATGATTTGCCCCGCCGGGGTGAATCGCAGCAACCGTCCGCCGATGTCATAACAGCCCACGGCAACCAGTTCGCCGCTGTCGAAGATTGCGATGTTGCTCGTCCCGCCGCCGATATCCAGGTTCGCCACGCGGCAGCGCCTGGCCTTCGAGGCCGCCTGCGCGCCGCTGCCCTGCCCGGCCATGCGGGCCTCCAGGTCCGGCCCGGCGGTGGATACCACAAATTCCCCCGCGAAGCCGCCGAGGCTGCTAAGCACAGCGGAGGCGTTCTCCTTGCGGGCGCTCTCCCCGGTGATGATCACCGCGCCTGTGTCCGCAGTACCCGGTTGCACGCCCGCCCGCCTGAATTCAACTTCGACCAAGGCGCACAGCTTGTCCGCGTCTATTCGCGACGCGTCAAGCAATGGCGTTTCATGAATTTCTCCCTGGTAGGTCACGCGCTTTTCGATAATGGCCACGCTGGGCGCGTTGGCGAATCCCGCCGTGTTTTCCACGCGCAGCGCGCTGAAGATCACCTGTGTGGTGGAGGTCCCCACGTCGATCCCGACGCTAAGCAGTTCCGGCACGGGAACACCACCTTTCCAGTATCAGTATAGCATATTCACAGAAAAAATGCAAGGGGCGGGGCGGGTTTGGGCAAAATAATGCCCCCTCGTGTGAGGGGGCGGGGTGGGGTTGCAGCACTACCAAAATCTGAAAAAGTAATTGATGAGATTCCATAGGATGTTAGTCCAGATAACGCCCAGGTTTGACCTCAATGTTTCCAGCATGCTGCCTTCGCCGGGGAAGGCGTAGGTGCTGCCGTAGCCATCATCATAGTAAAAATTCCAGAATATCCCGCCAGTCATGTACTCAATGAGCGCTTCCTGGGCGCTGAGCCTGCGCACTTTGTCGCTGACGCACACATCGAATTCGCCGGCGTCCCACCAGTAATCGGAGACCGCCAGGTAGAACGTGTGGCCTGCCGAAAGTTCCATGACGATGCCAAAGTTCAAATCAAAGAAATCATCGTTGTACGTGATGAAATTAAAGTCCGCGGTATAAAGCTCAGCGTAGGGATCTGTTTTTCCCTGGTTTTTAGAATAAAAATAATACAATCCGGTTTTTTCCGGCGTAAACGCGAAAAGCTTCTCCTCCCCTTCTGCCAGCACGGCTTTCTTCGTTTCGGCCAGCTTCAGTTCGGTCTTAGGCAGGCTATTCAGATGCTCTTCACGCAGGCTCACCGGGATCGAGAATGATGCCCGCGGCAGCGTGGCGAGATAAACCTCCCAGACTTGCTCGTTCCACTCCCAGTTTCCATCCGCATCGGTGATGGTATCCAGGTATGCCACCCATAGGTTCGAATCATTGTAATAGAACGTCACATTGCCGGTTTTTTCGTCATAGTCATACCACAACTCCCACCACCAGAAGGAGCTGGAGCCCTCGCCCTTGCCCCACCAGCTGGTGAGATCTTCCGTTTCGCCGCCCTCGAAGATAACTGTGACGGTTACGTTCTCCGGGTTAAACAATGGGCCGCGAACAAAATGAAAAAGCCCTTCGGTTTCGCCGTCCCATACGGCTTCGATGCCTGTGACTGTGGGCAACTCGTAGTTCAGGCTCGGGCTCAGGCGCAGGTCCGCCGCGGGAGACCTCCTTGCCTCCATCTTTTGATAGGAAGGCGGGCTTTGCCTGGGTTCCTTAACCGATTCCTTCGCCGCAAAGGCGCACACGGCGAGCCCCACGGCCAGGGCGAGGGTGAGCAGGACGGATAATGCTTTTTTCATGGATTACAACTCCTTCAAAAAATCTAAGATATGGCATCTCCAATTCTGTATAAAAAGTCAATGATCGATTGAAAAAAATTATACCGGATGTTGCCTCGGAAAAAATCCAGATTTGCTTTCAGTATGTCGATCCAACTGCCCTGGCCGGGGAAGGAGTATATGTCTTCATAATCAGCGTACCAGTGCCGCTGAAAAATCCCGCCGGTCAGGATTTCGATGACCGCTTGCCCTACATTGAGCTTTCGCACATCGCCGTGCACGGCTACATCAAATTCGCCCGCATCCCCTCTGAGGTTAAAGACCACCAAATAATAGGTCTTGCCCGCCTGCAGCGCGATGATAATGCCGAAATCCAATCCAATGAAATCGTCGTTGTACGCAATGTAATTAAATTCGGCGTCGTAAAGATACGCGTATGGGTCGGTCCAACCCCGTTTTTCGGAGTAGAAATAGTACAGCCCATCCTTGGCTGGCGTGAACGCATAGACTTTATTCTCCCCGTCCGCTAAGGTGGCCCTCTGGCTCTCACCGAGCTTCAGCTCAGTTTTGGGCAGGTCTTTCAGGTACTGCTCCTTCAGGTCCGCCGGGATCGAGAATGATGCCTGCGGCAGCGTGGCGTACAAGTCATCCCAGTTCCAATAATCCCCCCATCTAAGGGTATCGATATACGCCTCCCTGAAATTCGAGTCCCAATAGTAGAACGTCACCTCGCCGGTCGCGTCGTCGTAGCTATAGAGTATCTCCCAGAACCAGTCACGACCGTAGTCGCTCCAATACTCAAGCTCCTGCGGCTCGCCCTGCGCAAAGCTGACCGTTATGGCCACGTTGTTCGGGCCGAAATAGGGGCCATGCCAGCGGTCAAACAGCGTTTCGGTTTTGCCGTCCCACAGGGCGGAGATGCCCGTGACGGTGGGCAGGGTGAAGGTGAGGCTCTGCGTGCCGGGGGCAGCCTGCGCAGGGACGAAATCCTGGAACTTGGAGGCGCCGGGCTGCACGGGCAGTTCCTTCGCCGCGAAGGCGCACACGGCAAGGCTCAGGGCGAGGGCGAGGGCGAGCAGGATGGACAATGCTTTTTTCATGCGAACAACTCCTTTAATTTTTACCTGTTTGTCGATTATCCCCAGTGATATCCTCATGGATTTACAAAAATGCGGGTGACAATCTGCCGCCCGCATATAATTATGCTATATCGTCCCATCCCAGGTGCTGGTCGCCTTCTTCTTGCCCTCCTCCTCGTCGAACCACGTGGTGGTCACAACCTTGGTTTCAGTATAAAACCGGTAGGCGTCCTTGCCCAGGCAGTGGGCGTCGCCGAAGAAGCTGCGCTTGTGCCCGCTGAATGGGAACATACCCACCGGCACGGGGATACCCACGTTGATCCCCACCATGCCCCCGTCGGTGCGCCGGGCGAATTCCCGGGCGTAGTAGCCGTTCTGGGTGAAGATCACCGAGCCGTTGGCAAACTCGTTGTCGTTCATGAGCGCCAGGCCCTCCTCGAAGTCCTTCACGCGCTTGACGCACAGCACCGGCCCGAAAATTTCGCTTTCGCCCACATCCATGCCAGGCTGCACGTGGTCTAAAATAGTCGGTCCGATATAAAAGCCATTCTCGCAGCCCGGCACCACGCAGTCCCTTCCATCCAAAACAAGCTTCGCCCCCTCGGCGATGCCTGCCTCAATGCGCTTGATCACATATTCTTTGTGTGCCGCGCTGTACACCGGCCCAAGCTGGCTGGATTTATCATACGCCGGACCCACTTTACGATTTTTTGCCTGCTCAACAATCGCGGCAACCAGCGCGTCGGCGACGCTCTCCTGGACAACCGCCACGGGCAGGGCCATACACCTTTCCCCCGCGCAGCCGAAGGCCGCGTTGACGATCCCCGCCGCCGTGCGTGCGATGGGGGCGTCCTCCAGCACCAAAGCGTGGTTTTTGGCCTCGCACAGGGCCTGCACGCGCTTGCCCGCCGCCGCCGC
>Ga0123353_10001178_pt1 | contig 31959 bp, 30 predicted proteins | sample TergutLab28metaG_3_FD_92763 | JGI IMG/M metagenome (GOLD analysis project Ga0123353, IMG submission 92763) | Labiotermes labralis P3 segment gut microbial communities from Petit-Saut dam, French Guiana - Lab288 P3 | ecosystem: Host-associated > Arthropoda: Insects > Digestive system > Gut ... | reverse complement strand
GGGAGAGGCGCACCATCTCGCCACCGTGTACAAAACTGCCGTCCCGCGCCACGAGCATATCGCCCAAACGCCCTTCTATGCTCCCCAGCAGGGGAAGCGCGCGCCCGCAGGGGCAGGCGGCGGACGAGAGCGAGATGATATCGCCCACCAAAAAGCGCGGGCGGGGCATGGAGAGGTTGTTGAGATCGGTGGCGGCCAACACGCCCTGCTCCCCTAAGGGCATCGGCTTAAAGGCAAGCGGATCCAATGCCTCCAGCAGGACGTTCTCACAGGAGATGTGCAACCCGCCCCGGGGGCATTCAAAAGCCAGGAGGCCGGCCTCTTTGGTGCAGTACTCGTTGGCGACCGGGCAACCCAGGACCCTGCTGATGGTCTCGCGCTGGAAATCGAAGAGCATCTCGGCGGTGGAGACGACAACCTTGGGCTGGAAGGAAAGCTGGGCGCCGGCCGCTTCCATCAACGTGGCGAAGAGATACAACGCCGATGGGAACCCATAGAAATACACCGGGCGGTAGCGGTTGAGGAACTTGATGTGAAGGGGCAGGGAAGCCTCGTTGAGCGCGCGCGCCGGGATGACGACGCGGTTTTTCAACCATTTCTCGCGGCGGCGGTGATATTTCCCCGCCGCAGCGTCCAACTCGACCGGGCTGCTCCAAAGCATGACGCTGCGGTCGGTCGGCGTGATGCCCCACCAGGAAAGCCCCCGCCAGCGGGCCGCCTCGTAATGCTCCACGGTGTATTTGTCCAAGACGAATTTGAGCGGCGCATCGGTGGAGCCGCCCGAGGAGGCGGGGATGAGATGCTCCCGCTTCACGCCCCGCGCCAGATATTTTTCGGGGTGGGCGCGAAACACCTCGCGGCTGAGCGGCGCGATGCTTTTCCAACGCTTCGGCAGGCTGCCGTCGTCGGTGCCCTCCGGCAACCGGTACGCCGACGTCCTGTTCACGCAGGTATCCAGCAATTTCTCCAGTAGGTCCCGCTGTAAGCCGGCCAACTGGGAAGGGGGCGCCTTCTCACTGTCCTTCAGTTCCTTCAAATATTGCAGCGTGCGGTTGCCGCGACGAAGGCGCATCATCGGATACACAAACGTCTTCATGATCGGTTTGACAAAATCCATAATCTGTGTTCACTCCCGTTTTATCGTGGCTTGACGCCCCGATGGGGTATGATGGGGTACGGACGGGGCCGCTGGGGGTCCCGATGGGGTACGATATAGTTTTCCTTGACCCACAACAAATAGTATTGTATAATACTTCAAGGGATTTGACAAGACCTTGTTCAATTATTTGCATAATGCGCCGGCATGGCGCGGGTGGAGGCTGCTGTGTCCACACAAACAATGAAGGTCCTCCATCTGATCAGCGGCGGGGATGTGGGTGGCGCCAAGACGCATATCCTGTCGTTGCTTAATGGGTTGTCCCGGCTGCTCCCGGTACACATGGCCGTGTTCCGGGAGGGCCCTTTTGCCGATGAGGCCAGGGCGCTGGGCATCCCGCTGACCGTCCTGGCGGGCGGCTTGCGTTCCTGTTTGGACGAGGTGGCCGCGATAGTCCGGGACGAGGGATACACCATCGTACACAGCCACGGGTCCCGGGCCAACCTCATCTCCGGCTTGCTCACCCGGCGGGTGGGCGTCCCCACCGTCACGACGGTACACTCCGACTACCGCCATGACTACCTCGGCCGCCCCCTGGCGCGGCTTGTCTACGGCAACCTCAACAAATGGGCCCTGCGTCGGCTGGATTACTATATCGGCGTGTCGCGGGTCATGACGGACATTCTGCGGGATCGCGGTTTCCCGCCCGATCGCGTGTTCACGCTTTACAACGGGCTCGATTTCTCCGCGGCGCCGCCCCCGGTGGACAAGTGCTCCTTTTGGCGCCCGTACGGGTTTGACGTGGCGCCCGGCGACGTGGTGTGCGGCATCGCGGCGCGGCTCACCCCGGTGAAGGGCATTGACATGTTGCTCAGGGCCTTCGCGGAGGCCGCCGACGCTTGCCCCCGGCTCAAACTGGCCATCGCCGGCGACGGGTCGCTGCGCCGGAAGCTGGAAGCCCGCGCCGACGCGCTGCCCGTCCGATCGCGTATCTGTTTCGCGGGCTGGGTGTCCGATATGGACGCCTTCTATCAGGCCATCGACATCAATCTGCTGACCTCCCTGACAGAAAACTTCCCTTACGCGCTGGTCGAAGGCGCCAGGGCATCCCTGCCCACGGCGGCCACGGCTGTGGGCGGCGTGCCGGCGCTCGTCGATGATTTGGTCTCGGGTTTCCTAGTGGCGCCGGGCGATTATCAGGCGTTGGCGGAGGCGATCGTGACGCTTTACGGCGACAGCGCGTTGCGTGCCGAGATGGGCCGGCGGCTCCATGACAAAGCCGAGTCCCTCTTTTCGCTTCCGCGCATGTTGGATACGCAAATGGGGATCTACCGCGATATCACGCGCAAAGCCGACCGCAAGGCCGCGCGCGAGGCCGACCGCAAGGCTACCCGCAAGGCCGCACGCAAGACTGACCGCAAGGCTGACCGCCAAAAGGGGCGCCGGGAAGGGACGTTGGTCTGCGGCGCGTACGGGCGCGGCAACGCCGGCGACGATGCCATCCTGGAGGGGATTTTGCAGGAATTGCGCGCCGTTTCCCCGGACACGCCCATCACCGTGATGTCGCGCAACCCCCGGCAAACCCGCCGCGCCTGTGGCGTCGGCGCCGTGCATACGTTCAACCTGTTCGGGTTGATGCGCACTGCCCGCCGCGCGAAACTCTTCCTTTCGGGCGGCGGCAATTTGATCCAAAACGTCACCTCCCGCCGATCGTTGCTGTATTACTTGGGTACCATCGCCTTGGCGCGGCGCATGGGCGCCGAGGTGCTGATGTACGCCTGTGGCGTGGGTCCCCTGTCCGGGCGGTTCAGCCGCCGATTGACGGCCTCGGTGCTCAACCGATGCGTGCGGACCATCACGTTGCGGGAAGACAGCTCCCTTCACGATTTGGAGCGGTTGGGCGTCACACGGCCCCGCGTGGTCCTCTCGGCCGACCCGGCGCTCATCTTGGATCCCTCCCCGCGCGATCGGGTGGACAGCCTGCTGAAGACGCAGGATGTGCCCCTCGACGGGAACTACGCCGCCTTTGTGTTGCGGCGTTGGCCGGGCTTTCGCGAGCGGTCGGAAGCCTTTGCCATTGCCGCCGACTACGCCGAGGTGACCTATGGGTTAATACCCCTGTTTTTGCCCATCGAAAAGCAGGGGGATGTGGAGGCGGCCCGCCTGACAGCCGAGCAAGTCCTGGGGCCCTGCCGGATACTGAGATATCCCGACCGGCCGGAGGATGCCATAGGTTTGCTGCGGCGGTGCAAGCTGGTCGTGGCCATGCGCCTGCACGCGCTCATCTTCGCGTCGAGCTGTAGCTTGCCGCTGGTCGGCGTGGCTTACGACGACAAGGTGTCCGCCTTCCTCCAATACATGGGGCAAGAGACCTTCATGCCCTTTGCGGACGTGGATGCGGACGCGCTGTGCGCACTCATCGACCGCGCGATGACCAAGCCCGCCGGCGCGGAGGAGCGGCAGGCGGCCGTGCGGCGCCTGCGCGGGATCGAGGCGCGCAACGTGGAGATTTTGCGTGATATCTTGGGTTAAACAGGAACAACTGGGAACAACTGGGAACAACTGGGATGGGTGAGGGAGGTTGCCCTATGGCGAGAATCGTGTGTCTGTCCACCGCAAACTGGCATCCCTTCCCGACGCGCAAACAGCAGGTGATGAGCCGCATGAAGGGGCACCGCATCCTCTATTTCGACCCCCCCATCAGCCGGATTGCCCCCCTCAAGGCGCCGGACATGGCGGGGCGCATGCGGGCTTATCGCGAAGAGGGGGAGGCCGTGTCCGACGCGCTGACCGTCTATGCCACGCCCCCGGTATGGCCCCTCCACAACCGGTACCGGCGGATCAACCGCGCCAACCAGAAAGCCCAGGCGCGGTACATCAAGCGCGTGATGGCGTCCCACGCCTTCCGGGAGGATTCCATCCTGTGGTGCTACAGCCCCAGCGCCGCCGATCTCATCGACCTGTTGCCGCACCGCGCCGTGGTCTACGACTGCGTGGATAGGCACTCGGCTTACGGGGGGCTGATGAACCCCCGGGTGGTAGACGCGATGGAGCGCGATTTGGCGCGCCGCGCCGATGCGGTCTTCGCGACATCGCGGGGTTTGTACGACCGGCTTTTGGCTTACAACGAGAACACCAGCCTCATCCCCAACGGCGCCAACTTCGAGTTGTTTCACCAAGCGGTTGCCGGCGAGTTGCCCTTCCCCGACGATCTGTTCAACATCAAGAACCCCATTTTTGGCTTCGTGGGCATGTTACAGCCCTGCATCGATCTCGATCTCTTGGTCCGAGCGGCCGATGCCCGGCCGGAATGGTCCTTTGTCCTAATCGGCCAGCCCCTGCCGGATGTCGACGTGGCGCCGTGCAAGGCGCGGCCGAATATCCACATGCTGGGCCTCAAGCCCCATAAGGAACTGCCGAAGTACTTGGCGCGGTTCGATGTCTGCCTCAGCCTCTTTCGCGCGGGGGAACTCTCCCAGGATGTCAGCCCACTAAAATTCTACGAATACCTGGCCACCGGGCGCCCGGTGGTCTCCACGCCGCAACCCGAGCAAATCAAGGACTATAACGACGTCGTCTATATCGGCGGCACGCCGGAAGCCTTTGTATCCGCCTGCGAGCAAGCGTTGGGCGAGCGCAACCCCTGGTTGCCCGAACAGCGCGTCAAATACGGGAAGGAGGCCTCGTGGGACACAAGGGTCGCCCAGATGACGGCACAGCTCAAGAAACTAGGGATATTGTAAGAAAAAAAAAGGAGGTTCGCTATGAAAAAGGTTGCTGTTGTAATGGGGGCAAAGGGGGATTTGCCTGTCGTGAAGCCCGCGATGGACATGTTGGAAACCTTTCGCGTGCCCTATGAGGTGAGGGTCCTGTCGGCCCATCGCGTGCCCTTGGAGACCAGCGCGTTCGCGCGGGGCGCCGCGTCGGCTGGGTTTGGCGCGCTCATCGCGGCGGCCGGCAAAGCCGCGCACTTGGCCGGCGCGTTGGCTGCCCAGACCGTTTTGCCGGTCATCGGCATCCCGATCAAAGCCTCGGCCTTGGATGGGATGGATGCGTTGCTGGCTACCGTGCAGATGCCCACCGGCGTCCCGGTGGCCACGGTGGCCATCGACGGCGCCGCCAACGCGGCGTTGCTGGCCATACAGATTTTGGCGGTGTCCGACGAGGAGCTGTCCGGGAAACTATTGGCGTATAAAGCAAAGATGGCCGATAATGTGCGCAGGGACGACGAGGCCATCGATAGGGATAAGGATGGGGTATGATGAGCCAGGCGTATAAGGAAGCCGGCGTGGACGTAGAGGCTGGATACAAGGTCGTGGATCTCATCAAAGACATGGCGGGCATGGCATCGACGTTTACCAAGGGCGTAATCGGCGGCGTCGGCGGGTTCGGCGGCCTGTTCGCGCCGGATTTTACCGGATATCAAAACCCCGTCCTGGTGTCCGGGACAGACGGCGTGGGGACCAAGCTCAAGGTCGCTTTTGTGCTGGACAAGCATGACACGGTGGGGATCGACTGCGTGGCCATGGTGGTGAACGATGTCGTGTGCTCGGGCGCGGCGCCGCTGTTCTTCTTGGATTACATCGCCTGCGGCAAGAATCACCCCGAAAAAATTGCCACGATTATTTCGGGCATGGCCCTCGGTTGCCGGAAGGCCGGCTGTGCGCTGATCGGCGGGGAGACTGCCGAACACCCCGGCCTGATGCCCCAGAACGAGTATGACTTGGCCGGCTTCTGCGTCGGCTTGGTCGATCGGGAGGCTTTGATCGACGGTAGCGCGATCGTCGAAGGCGACGTCGTGATCGGCTTATCCTCCTCCGGCGTCCATTCCAATGGCTTCTCCCTCATCCGCCACGTGCTGGGGGAGGGCGAGGCGGCGCTCAAACAGTATCATAACGAATTGGGATGCACATTGGGCGAAGAGCTCCTCAAGCCCACCCGCATCTATGTCCATCCGATCCTCAGCCTGGTGAAGCGCGTGGCGGTCAAGGGCGTATCGCATATCACGGGCGGCGGCCTTATCGAAAACGTGCCGCGCATCCTGCCGAAAGGCTTGTGCGCCGCCATCGAACCCCATAGCTACCCGGAGCATCCCATCTTTTCCGTCGTCCGGCGGGAAGGCGGCCTGTCGTCGCGGGACATGTACGGGACCTTCAACATGGGCATCGGCATGGTGGTCGTGGTGGGCAAAGAGGAGGCCGGCAAGGCGGTGACCGCGCTGGTCGAAGCCGGGGAACACCCCTACCTCATCGGCGCCGTCCGCCGGGGGGAAGGTGTGACCTTGTGGTAGGTGTGGTAGGGAATGATGTCAATATCGTCAACATCGTCAACATCGCCGTGCTGGTGTCCGGGGGCGGTACCAACCTGCAGTCGCTCATCGACGCCGAAAAGGGGCGCAGGCTGGGGCCCGGGCGGCTTGTCTTGGCGATTTCCTCCAAGCCAGGGGCGTATGCTTTAGAGCGGGCGCGCTCGGCGGGCATGGCGACGCTTGTGGTAAACCGGAAGGATTATGAAACCCGCGAGGCGTATACGTTGGCTGTTATGGAGGCTTTGCGGGCGCGGGACATCGGCCTCGTCGTGATGGCGGGGTTTCTCTATGTGCTGTCCCCCGTTTTTTGCGAGACCTATCAAAACCGCGTGATCAACGTCCATCCCGCCCTCATCCCGGCCTTCTGCGGCGACGGGTACTATGGGATGCGCGTACACAAGGCTGTGCTGGATTACGGCGTGAAGCTGACCGGCGCCACCGTGCATTTTGTCACCCCGGAAACCGACGGCGGCCCTGTCATCCTGCAAAAGGCCGTGGCCGTGGCGCCGGGGGACACCCCGGAGACCTTGCAGAGGCGTGTCATGGAGCAGGCCGAGCATGTGTTGCTCCCCGAAGCGGTGCGGCTGTTTTGCGAGGGGCGCCTGACGGTGGTGGGCAGGCATGTGGTATGCACGTAGCACGTAGCCCCCATAGTGGCTTCCATAATATGGTTTGCCATGCTGGCTATCAATATGCTATAATGGAAGTGATGATGGGTTGCGGGCGAGGCCCGCGTTAGAAACCCGCGTTGGGTATGATGGTTTAGGAATGATGAAGGAGTGGTTCCCTTGAAGTGTAAGCGGCTAGCCGCTATGTTTGCTGTCGCGTGCCTGTGCTTGGCGTTGTGCGCCTGCGGGGGCGATGGCGATGGCGATGGCGGGGGCGGGGGCGACATCCCTGGCGTCCTGTTTATGATCGGCAATGAACCGGTCACCAGCGCCGAGTACTCGTATTACTATGGCATCCTGCTCACCTACTACTATGAGTCCGGCACGTTCGAATACTACGGCGTGGATCTGGATTTGGACTTGTCCGAGCAGAAGCATCCCAACTACGATACCAATTGGCATGACTTCCTTTGCTACACGGTGGACAATGAACTGCACTACACGATCGCCCTCTACAAAGAAGCCATGGCCAACGGGTATGTCATCAGCGAAACGGGCAGGAAGGAAAACGCCGACTACCTGGTTGGCGTTCTGGAAGCGAGCGTGGAATCGGGCGCCTCGATGGACGAATACCTGGTCGAGCAGTTTGGGGAGGGGATGACCATCGATCTGTTGACGACCATCCTGGAGCGTCGCGCGATGAGTTCAGAATACGGCGAGTACCTGCGCGCCAACTTCGACTTCACCGATGCGGATATTGAGAAATATTATGAGGATCATAAAGACAATTTCTCCCAAGTCCCCGATGTCAACACGGTCTCGTACCGGATCATCATCATGTCGGACAAGCAGGAGGCGCAGGATGTCCTCGCGGAGTTCAAGGCGGGGCAAAAGACAGAGGCATCCTTTGTCGCGTTGCTCCTCGACCATTCCGAGGAGGGATCCCTGCCGGAAACAGAGGGTTTGTACACGCACACGTCGCCGGACAACGTGAAGGAAAGCTTCAACGTCTTTGAAACATGGGCCTTCGACCCCGCGCGTAAGCCGGGCGACTGCGACTTGCTGGAGATGAACGATCTCCAATTGATCGTGTATTTCCTCTCGCAAGGCGAACCGGTCTGGAAGGCGCTCAGCCGCTCGTACTTGGAGGATGGCGAGCTCCAGAGGATTCAAGACGCCTACCCCTTTTCCGACGCACCCGCGTAACCGCCCACGCATCCCGCGCCGCGCATCGCGGCCGCCCACCGTCCCGCGCTTTCGTAGGGCGCGGCATCCCTGACGCGCCGGGGACGACGGGGGTATGGATCCTGCGACTACGCGCAGGATGACGGGGGTTGGGGGTTATCGTAGGGGCGGCATCCTGCCGCCCGCGCAATTTTTCATCATCGATATGACAACGGTACCACGAGGGCGGACAACTGTCCGCCCTCGATTTCGAGCAAACCACAGGTAGACCTGCCGTCATGGGGGAATGTGGGGCTACCCGGATTGAACAGCAACAGGCCGCCGCTGTCCTCGTTGCACGGGCTGTGGGTGTGCCCAAACAGCGCGGCGCGCGCGTGCGCGGCGCGGGCCGCCGATTGGAGAAGCGCGAGGCTCTGCTTCACGTGGTGCAAATGGCCGTGCGTGATGTACAATGTCAAGCCGCCGCAAGGATAGACCAGATGGGGTTTATCCCGCGTAAGATCGCAGTTGCCGGGCACGCATACCATGGGGATATGGGGCATCGCCGACGATAAGGCTCGGGCGTCGCGCACGTAGTCGCCCAAATGGATGAGCAAATCCGGGTTGCGCAACTTGGCTTCCGCGATCATCGCGGCGGTTCTCCCGTGGGTATCCGAAAAAACGAGGATGCGCATCATGACCTCCGGCTCTGGCTCTGGCTTCCCGCGCCGCCCAGCGTCGAATCGCCCAGCATCGAACCGGCCGCGTGCGCGTGGCAGATGGCCGCGGCCAGCGCGTCGGCGGCGTCGTCGGGGTGGGGCGGGGCGCCCAGCCGCAAAAGATACCGGGTCATCTCCATGACCTGGCGTTTATCCGCGCCGCCGTAGCCAGCCACAGCCTGCTTGATCTGCGCGGGTTTATATGAGAACACCGGGACTTCCCGTCGCGCCAGCGTCATCAGGATCACGCCGCGCCCATGGGCCACCGCCAAGCCAGTGGTCACATTTTTGCAGAAAAAAAGCTCCTCGACCGCCGCGGACTGGGGTTTGAAGACCTCGATGATCGCCAGCAGATCGTCGGCAATGCCCAGCAGGCGGCGGGGCAACGGCCAATCGGGCGGCGTCGTGATGGCGCCGTGACGGATATGCGTCAGCCGGCCCTTGTCCGATTCTATCACCCCGAAGCCCACCGTGGCCAATCCGGGGTCAACGCCCAAAATTCTCATCAACAACCCCCCGCGCCGCCGCGATCACGCCCGCCTGACCGGCTTCATAGGTGAGCCCGCCCTGCAGGAAAACATCATAGGGGGGGCGCATGGGTGCGTCGCAGGTCAATTCTATCGAGGCGCCCTGCACAAAGGCGCCGGCGGCCATCACCACCGGGCAGTTGTAACCGGGCATATCCCAAGGCTCGGGCGCGGCAAAGCTGTCCACCGGCGATCCGGCCTGAAGCCCCCGGCAGAAGCGTAGCAACGGTTCCGGCGCGCCGAACCGGATGCGCTGGACGATGTCCCCCCGAAAATCCAGCGGGCCCGGATCGACAGGATAGCCCAGCTTCTCCATGAGCCCCGCGCAAAAGGCGGCGGTCGTCAAGGCTTGGGAGACCGTATGGGGCGCTAAGAAAAGGCCTTGGAAAAGGGATCGGTTTTGCCCCAGCGTGGCCCCGCAATGCCGCCCGATACCGGGTGCCGTGAGGCGTCGGGCGGCGTTCTCCACCAAATCCCGCCGCCCGGCGATATAGCCGCCGGTGAGGGCCAGCCCGCCGCCTGGGTTTTTCGTGAGGGATCCGGCTATCAGATCGGCGCCCGCATGGCCCGGCTCCCGCTCCTCCACGAATTCGCCATAGCAGTTGTCCACGACAACGGCGGCGCCCGGGCATTCCCCTTTGGCCAGCGACGCGATCTGCCCGATGTCCGCGATACGCAACGCCCGCCGGGGGCTGTAGCCCCGGGAGCGTTGCACGAAGACGGCGGAAGGCTTGCACGCGCGCAGGGCGACGCGGATCCCTTGCCAGTCCGGCCCGCCGTCGGGCGCCATGTCCACTTGTCGGTAATGTACGCCATAGTGGGCCAACGAGCCGAACGGCGCCGGGGCGTCGCCCAGCCCGATGATCCCGCGCAATGTATCATAGGGTGCGCCCGTGACAGACAACAGCGTATCCCCTGGCGACAACGCGCCGAACAGCGCACAGGCGATGGCGTGGCTGCCGCCTACGATCTGGATGCGCACCAGCGCGTCCTCGCATCCCATCACATCGGCGTACACCGCGTCCAGCGCGTCCCGCCCGGTATCGTCGTAACCGTAACCCGTCGTGCCGGCAAAGTGCGCCTCCGACACGCGCCGACAGGAAAAAGCTTCCAGCACGCGCCGGGTGTTTGCTTGCGCCACGCGGGCAAAGTACCCGGCCTGCGACGCGATTTCGGCATGCACCTGGTCGGCCAGAACCGATAGATCATGTTTAAATCCCATATACCTCCGGCTCTTCCAGCAACGCGGCGCCGCTGTCCGCCAGCACGCTGGCCGCTTGGCCGTTGTCCTCCACCCGCAGTATCACGTACGCCGAGACGCGCTCGCGGCCCAGAAAGGCATAGATATACGCCACCGCAATGTGGGCTTTGCCCAACGCGCCAAGCACCCGATGCAACGCGCCGGGTTTGTCGTCCAGCCGCACCGCCAAGACCTCGGTCGCGCTAACGGTCAGCCCCGCCGCCCGCAACGCGGCCAAGGCCGCCTCCGGTTTGCTGACGATCAGCCGCAGGATGCCGTAGTCCGCGGTGTCCGCAATGGATAAGGCGCGGATGTCAATGCCCGCGTCCGCCAGCACGCCGGTCACTTCGGCCAGTTTGCCGGACTTGTTCTCCACGAAAACGGAAATCTGACGTATAGGCATATGATGATCGCTCCTTATAAAAAAGTACGCTTATCCAGGACGCGCCGCGCCTTGCCCTCGTAACGCTCGATGGAGTTGGGCTGTACGAGCGTGATCTTGGCCGCCAGGCCCAGCGTGTTTTCCACCTCGCGGCGGATGCGACGCTCCAGGCCCTCCAGCGCGCGCACCTCGTCCGAGAAGAAGGCATCGGTCATCTCCACCTGGATTTCCAGCGAGTCCAACGCGCCCTGGCGATCCACCACAATCAGGTAATGTGGCGCGGCCTCCCCAAAGCCCAGCAACACCGACTCGATCTGGGAGGGGAAGACATTGACCCCCCGGATGATCAGCATGTCGTCGGTGCGCCCGGTGGGCTTGTCCATGCGCACCAGCGTGCGCCCGCAGGCGCATTTTTCGTGGTGTAACGCGGTGATGTCACGGGTGTTGTAGCGGATGAGCGGCAGGGCTTCCTTCGTGGCGCAGGTGAACACCAGCTCGCCTGGCCGCCCGTCGGGCAACGGTTCGCCGGTGTCCGGGTCGACCACCTCGGTGAGGAAGTGATCCTCATGGACATGTAGCCCGCATCTGCACAGGCACTCGTTGGCTACGCCCGGCCCCGAGATCTCGGATATCCCGTAGATATCATAGGCGACAAGCCCGAGGCGGGCCTCTATCTCTTGCCGCATAGGCAACGTCCACGGCTCGGCGCCGAATACGCCGATGCGTAGCTTGATGTCGTCGATGATGCCCTCTTTCTGCACGGCGTCGCCCAGCAGCATGGCATAGGACGGCGTACACAGCAACACGGTGGAGCCGAAGTCCCGCATGATTTGTAGCTGGCGTTTGGTGTTGCCCACGCCGACGGGGATGGTGGCGCAACCCACGGTCTCGCCGCCGTAGTGGCCGCCCAAACCGCCGGTGAACAGCCCGTAACCATAGGAGACATGCATAATATCCTCATGCGTGACACCGCACATGGTCAGGCTACGCGCCATGCATTCGTTCCAGATCTCGAGATCCCGCCGCGTGTAGCCCACCACGGTCTGCTTGCCGGTGGTGCCCGACGAAGCGTGGATACGCACGACATCGCGCATGGGCGCGGCGAACATGCCGAAGGGGTAATTGTCCCGCAGATCGGCCTTGAGCGTATAGGGCAACCGGGGCAAGTCCCCGATGTCCCGGATATCCCCGGGGAGCAAACCCGCCTGTTGCATTTTTTCCCGATAGGCGGGCACATGCTGGTAGGCCCGCCCCACGGCCTCGCGCAGCCGCTCGCATTGCAGGGCGGCCCTTTCGTCACGGGACATGGTCTCGGCGCGTTCATTCCAGTACAACGGGATCCCCCCCTCCTTGCCCTTCGGGGGCGGATGAGTACCCGTCACCGTGCCCGTGCCCGCACTCGTACCCGTACCCCAAGAGAAAGGCTTGCAGGTTGAGTTCCAGGAAGCCAGGCTTGACGCATGCGGCAATGGCCGCCTCCCAGCCGGCGCGGTCCCCGCCCAAGAGCTTGGCGACGACGCCCAGCATGACCACGTTGACCGCGCGCACGTCCCCGGCCTGTTGGGCCAGCGACAGCGCGTCAATCGCCACGACCCTGCGCCCTGCGGCTTCGATGCTCTCCTCGACGCCCTCTGGGTAGGCTTCGCTCCCGGTGATGACCGGCATGGGCAAGATCTTCCGGGTGTTGACTACCACCAGGCCGCCCGGCTTGGTGTGCGGCGCCCAGCGCAAGGCTTCCAGCCGCTCTAGGCCGATAAGCAAATCGGCTTCCCCTTGGGGGACCAACGGCGAATCCACCCGCTCGCCCGCCCGGACATAGGTGACGACGCTACCGCCGCGCTGGCTCATGCCATGCACCTCGCTGACCTTGACCATGGACCCCTGCGATAAATAATACGAGCCCAGTATCCGGCTGGCGAGCAGGGAACCCTGTCCGCCCACGCCGGCAATGAGGATATTCATCGTGTTCCTTGTGTTCTTTGTGTTCCTTGTCATCATACTATTTCTCCCAGTCACTGGCTGTTTGCGCGGCGGCGGCGGGCTGTATCGCGCCGAACTTGCATAGGCGCGTGCAAAGCCCGCATCCCACGCATAAGGAAGCCTCGATCTCCACCGGTTCCCTTCTTTTCTGCCCGCTTTGTCCGCCCTGCCCGTTTTGATTGCTCTGATTGCTTTGCCCGCCCTGTTCGTCGTGTTGCGCGATGCGGATCGACGGACATCCGATGCGCATGCAAGCGTGGCATTTCTTGCAGGCTTGGCTGTCGATGGCGTATTTGTCGTCTCGGTTCACGCAGGGCAACAATACGCAAGGCCGGCGCGCGATCACGACCGACGGTTCTGGGGCTTCCAGCTCTTCCGCCAGCACCCGCTGTGTCCCGGCCAGATCGTAAGGGTCTACCACCCGCACCCGCGCAGCGCCGACGCCGACGCCACGGCACAACGCCTCCAGCTCCACTTGGGGGACGGGCTTGTTTTGCAACGTCAAGCCGGTTCCCGGATTCTGCTGGTGGCCTGTCATGCCGGTGGTGGCGTTGTCCAGGATGAGCACCGTGGCGGGGCTTTGGTTGTAGACGATGTTGACGAGCCCCGTGATGCCGGAATGGTAAAAAGTGGAATCCCCGATGACCGCCACCGTACGTGACGCCATTTCGGGATTCGCGGTGACAAAGCCATGCAACGACGACACGGACGCCCCCATGCATACGCATAAATCTATGGCGCTCAAGGGCGGCGAGGCGGCCAGCGTATAGCAACCGATATCGCCCAACACCGTGAGCTTCATCTTGTTTAGCACGTAAAACAGCCCCCTGTGCGGGCATCCGGGACAAAGCACCGGCGGCCTGACGGGCAATTGTAGGTTGTCGATATCGGCATCGGCATCGACATCGGGATCGACATCGCACGTCGCATTCGGGGAGCCGGACTCCGGATCCTGCATTCCGGGCCCCGCAGGCATATCGCCCGACAAGGCGGATCTGATCTGCCCGGGGGTATACTCGCCCAAAAGGGAGAAAAGCTCTTTACCCTTAACGCCCAGCCCCAGGGAGTGGCAGTAAGCCTCGATGAAATCATCCAATTCTTCGATAACATACACCGTGTCCAGGCCGGCGACGAATTCACGCAGCAACGCGTCGGGCAGGGGCCAGACGATGCCCAGCTTTAGATAGGAAACCCGGTTGCCCAACGCTTCCCGGGCGGTCTGGTAGGCGATGCCCCCGGTAATGACGCCTATCTTGCGATCGTCGCCCCATTCTATTTGGTTGAGGGGGGAGGCCTCGGCCCAGCCCCGCAAGGCGAGGAGGCGACGCTCCACCTCCACGTGGCGGCCCCTGGCCATGGCGGGCGTCATGACATATTTGGCAACGTCACGGCGGTACGGCCGTGGCGGGACCTGTTCCGGGTCAGCGATCTCCGCCGCGCTGCGCGAGTGGGAGACGCGGGTGGACAGGCTCAGCAACACCGGCGTGTCGAACCGCTCGGACAGGGAGAATGCCTCTTTGGTGAATGCCTTGCACTCGGCGCTGTCGGAAGGCCACAGCATGGGCAACTTGGCGCTCCTGGCATAGTGGCGGCTGTCCTGCTCGTTCTGGGACGAGTGCATGCCGGGGTCGTCGGCCACGGCGACGACCAGGCCGCCATTCACACCCGTGTACGCGGCCGTGAACAGGGGGTCGGCAGCCACGTTAAAGCCCACATGCTTCATGCCCGAAAAGGATCGCGCACCGGACAGGGACGCCCCGATGGCCGCCTCCACAGCTACCTTTTCGTTGGGCGCCCACTCGGCGTATAGGTCGTACCCGGCGGCGTATTCGGTGATCTCGGTGCTGGGCGTGCCGGGGTAGCTGGAAACAAAACGACACCCGGCTTCCCATAAGCCGCGCGCCACCGCCTCATTGCCCAGCATCAGTCTGGTCTTGTCGTCCATGGCGCCTCCTCCGATTATGATAATTAAGGGTTTGCCATATTATACCCGGATTCGCATCATATTGCAAGCCCCAGCTGCGCGGCCGCGCAGAGCAACGCCACGCAGGACGCCATATCCGAGATGTCGGCCATTTCATACGCCGTGTGGATATACCTCGTGGGTATGCTCACGCCGCCCGACGGCACGCCGCCCCGGGAGAGGGACACGGCGCCCGCGTCGGTTCCGCCGTCCTCCAGGATCTCATACTGATGGGGGATGCCACCGTCCCGCGCGCACTGCTCCAAATGCTTGACGGCCAGGGGGTGGCAGAGCACCGAGCTGTCCATCAGCTTAATGGCCGCGCCGCCGCCCAAACGGCATTCGTTTTTCAATTTGGGTTCGGGGACATCGAGGGCGTCGGTGACGTCGACAGCCAGGGACAAGTCCGGCTCTATGGCGAACGCCGCCGTCCGCGCACCGCGCAGGCCCACCTCCTCTTGCACCGTAAAGACGAACCAGAGGTCGTTTTGCGGGTCTTTCATCCGGGCAAGCGTCTCAAGCAGGATGGCGCAACCGGCGTAGTTGTCCAGATAGGGCGAGACCAGCCGCCCGTTTGTCTGGAAGGGTTGCCCGCAAAAACGCGCCCGGTCGCCGGTTTTGACAGATGACGGCGCCGAGCCGCCGATATCGATATAGCCGTGCGAGAGTTTTAAATCCTTGAGCCCGGGTTTTTCCTCGAAGCGCACCACGCCCCGCGTCCCGTCGGTAAAGACGACAGGCGCACCGGCAATATCCAGTGGACATAGCCCGCCCACAGCGGCAAAACGGACAAACCCCTCCTTGTCGATATGGGTGGCCAGAAAGCCCACTGTATCCATGTGGGCGCACAGCATGAGCTTGGGGCCGTCGGCTTTTTTACGCGCAATCAGGTTTCCCAGCGTATCGGTGTATACCTCATCGGCGTATGGGCGGGCCGCTTCGGCCAAGACCCGGCCCAGCGCGGCTTCGTCGCCCGAGACGCTGCCCACCCGCAGGAAGGATTCTATGTATTGTATCAGGTTCATCATAGGTACGTCAACCCCCATTCAATGCCCATCTATGTATATTACAACCTATACTACAACGCTTCCGCGACGGTGTCCAGCAGGTGATAGACATGTTCCATGTCGGAAATCTTAGCCATGGACGACGGGCTGTGCAGATACCGGGTCGCCAACGCCAGCCCCAGCACCTCGACGCCGGCCCTCCCGATTTGGATGGCGCGGGCATCGGTGCCGCCCGACAGATACTCTTTGTCCTGCCACGGGATACCACCCCCGTCCGCCAGCGCGCGCGCCAGCGCGACCAGCCTTGGCGTGTAGACGGCGCCGCCGTCCATGGTCGGTATGACCACGCCGCCCCCCGGTTTGCACACCCGCTTATGCGGCGGCAAATCGGGAAGATCGGCTGCCGTCGTAGCCTCCACGATCACGGCGATATCCGGCGCCACTTGGTTGACCGCGGCATAGGCGCCGCGGGTCCCGGCCTCCTCCTGCGCGGTGAACACGGTCCACGTGTCGCATCTCGGGCGCCTCTCCGCCAAACGCCGCAGAAGGCAAGCGCAGCCAAACCGATCGTCGATGGCGCGCGCCATGAGATAACCGTCGCCCACCTCCGCGATAGGGCTGTGAAAAACGCAGGTATCCCCCAACGCCGCCGCCTGCTCGGCCTCTTTCCGGTCGGACGCGCCGATGTCAATGAGCATGTCTTCCAGTTTGGGGATTTTTTCCTCTTCTTCCCGGCTCGATAGATGGCATGCTTTGAGGCCGACGACGCCGGGAACCTTGTTCCCCCCCACCAGCACCCGGCAACCGGGCAAGACGCGGCGGTCGATGCCGCCCACGCAACCAAAACGGAGCATCCCCTCGTCGGTGATGCCCTTCACAATCAAGCCCACCTCGTCCATGTGGGCGCAAAGCATCAACAGCGGGCGGCCGCCACCCGGCTGTGCGCTGTCCGGCTGGGCGCTGTCCGGTTGGGCGCCTCTTTGGAAGACAAGCAGGTTGCCTAAAGCGTCCTCGCGTATCTCGTCGGAATGGGGCGCGGCCCGCGCACGAATGAAATCGCGGACTTCCCCCTCATCGCCCGACACGCCGCCCATCGCGCAAAGGGCCTTCGTGAGTTCCAGCAAAGCTAAACCTCCCCCTCCAGAGACTGAATGTACCGCGCCAGGAGCAATGCCATGTTCTCCATGTCGTCCACGCGGACGGTTTCGACGGGGGTGTGCATGTATTTGAGCGGAAGGGACAGCACCGCTGTGGCGATACCGTAGTTTGTGACCTGCACCGGCCAGGAGTTGGTGCCGGTATCCCCCTCCATGACCTCTATCTGGTGGGGGATGCCGTGGATCTTGGCGGCTTCGAGCAAGCCGGACGACAACTTGCGGTGGCAACCCGGCCCCACGCCGACGCACGGGCCTCCCCCCAACGCGAAGGTCTTATGCCGGGGCGCATCCGGCGTACAACCGTGGGTGACGTCCGCCACGATGCATGCATCGGGCGAAACCGCCCAAGCCGCCGTTTTGGCGCCCCGCGCGCCGACCTCCTCCTGCACGCTGCCCAGCACGGCGAGATCGACGCCCAGAGGCTGACCCTGCAACAGCTCCATCGTGCGAAGCAATACGGCGAAACAGGCCCTGTCGTCCAAGGCGTGGCCGGACACCTGCCCCGGCCCTTGCCCCTGCCCCTGTCCCTGCCCCGGCTCCTGCCCCAGCCCCAGCGCGAAAGCCGCGCCGTCGAAGACGGCCCGGGTACCGATGGGGAACGTGGCGCGCGCCTCGTCCGGCGCCATCCCCACATCGAGAAACAGTTTGTCCAGGGGAATGGCATTGTCAGAATCCGCTTTCTCCTGCACATGGGGGGGCAAGCAGGCGATCACGCCGAACCGGGGCGGTTGGCAACACAAGCGAAGCACCCGCCCGGGCAAGACCCGGGGATCTACGCTGCCCAAAGAACGAAAGCGCAGAAAGCCCTCTTGGTGCCCGACGACCATAAAGCCCACCTCATCGAGATGGGCGTCCAGCATCAGCAACCGCGCGTGGGGGCAGCCGCTGGCGCGCATGCCCAGCAGGTTCCCCATGCGATCGATCGCCACGTTGTCAACAAAAGGCTTAAGCAGGGAACCGGCCCGTTCGACGACAGGCGCCTCAAGCCCCGGCGGCCCGGGCAGGGCGGTAAGCTGCGTCAGGATGTCGCGTATATCCATAGGGACCCTCTCTTTTGTCTGCTCACTTTATCGCAGTTCCCGTACAACGGCTGTGACCTTCCCGACGATTTTGCACCCGTCCGCGAAGATAGGATCGAAGCGGGGGTTCTCGGGCAGAAGCCATATGCCGGTGTCCTCGATGTGGAGGCGTTTGACCGTGGCCTCTTCCTCCATGATAGCCACGACGATATCCCCGGAGTTTGCGGTGTCCTGCCTTCGCACCACGGCAAAGTCCCCGTCCAGGATGCCCGCGCCGATCATGGAATCGCCGGACACCGCCAGCGCGAAATAGTCGCCCCCGTCGCCCGGATAGTAGGGCAGGACGCCCAATTCCTGCTCATAGGCATAGATGGGCTGCCCGGCGGTGACCTCCCCGATGATAGGCAAGCCGTGCGGCGACGCCGCAGATACGCTGATAGCCCGCGTCTTGCGGCGTTCCTTATTGATAAGACCCGCTTCATGCAGCCGCATGACGTAGGAATGCACGGTGGAAGAGGAACGCAAGCCAACAGCCTGCCCTATCTCCCTCACGGAAGGCGGATAACCCTGTTGCGCCGTGGCTTTCAGGATATAATCATATATCTGGCGTTGCTTGTCCCCGGTCGATCCCATGTTTCATCCATCCCCCCATCTGGCTATCTAATCTAAGAAGACGATAGGCTAACTATGCTTCATGATCCAAAACCCACTTTAAAAGCGTTTCGTAATCTGCGTTGCCAGTGGCGACATCCAATATTATATTAATAAGCTCTTGCTGTTTGTAAGCAAGCGCAATGCCGTTCATCTCCAAAGTCGTCAGCATCACATGAACACCAACGCGCTTATTGCCGTCAACGAAAGCGTGATTTTTTACTAAACCAAAGCCAAGTCGCACCGCCTTTTGCTGAACGGATTTCAGGACTTCTTGACCGCCAAAGGAATGAAACGGCGCGGCAAGAGCGGAATCCAGTAAGCCTTCATCACGCAAACCTTCCGCGCCGCCGAACATTTCCAACAGAGCTTTATGGAGCAATAGCACTTGAGATTTTGTCAGCGTTTTCATTTGGCAAGAACCGAATACGCCTCTTTATTCTTGGCGATCAAGCGTCGCGAAATGATCAAAACATCCTCGTCCGACATAGTTTGCTCCTGCTCCATCTGTGAAAATTCAATTAAGACGTAGCGTGGGGCATTGTTCTTTAAAATGATTGCCGAACCGTTTTCATCCACCAAACGCGCCACGCGGGAAAAGTTTTGATTAGCTTCGGTAATCGAAACGATATTGTTTGTGTTAATAGTCATCAGAGACACCTCCAACCATAGTATACACGATTTATAGGAGAAATGCAACCTATTTTTTAATCCGGTGAACTTTCACAACGAATTACAGCGAATTACACAACGAATTAGACTATTTTTTCAGTACCGTCTACAGGTCGCTTGCCGGTATGGCCAAGGCGCAAAGAGGCGCCGGCATTATCACCGGCGCCTCCGCTATGCTATGCTATGCTATGCTATGCTATGCTATGCTGTTGTGTACACGTTATGCCATGCTATGCACGCGAGGAATGGTGAAGACCCGTAGACCCGTAGACCCGTAGGTCCCGTAGACCCGTAGGTCCCGTAGACCCCGTAGGCCCGTAGCCCGTAGGCTCGTTAGCTGGTGATGTTGATCGTGACGGTAAAGTATGCCTGCGCGAGGACGTCAATGACCGTGATGACAGCGCTGCCGGTCTTTACGGCGGTCACAAGGCCCGTGGCGGAGACAGTGGCGTTGGCGTTGGAGGAGATATAGACCACTGTGGTCGGGCTGTTGGAGTTAATGTTCAGCTGGTAAGTCATGCCCTTCCGCAGGACGACGGAAGGTTGCTGGCCGCCGATGGTGAAGACGAGGGGGATGAGGTCGTCGATGGCGCCGAGCAGGGCATCTTTCGCGTCGTCGATCTCTTCCTGCGTGGCGTCGCCGTCCGCAAAGACCAGGACGGCCTCGTCATAGGCGGCTTTGGCGATTGCCCAGGAAGCAGGGGTCCAGTCGTTCACTACCAAGCCCTCGAAAGCGAGGATGGCGTCCCGCAGGGCGGCCTTGTCGATCCATTTCGCGTAGAGGACGTCGCTGTACGCGAGCGGGCCGACGATCGTGGCGTTGGTGACTTGGGTGGCCGGCTCGAAGGTCGCGCTGCGGAACCAGCCGTCAAATTTGGCGTAGGTCTTGGTCGGCGTGGGCAGCGTGCCGCCGGCGCCATTGTAGGTCATGCCTTTGACAAGCAGGATCTCCACGGTGCTGTTGCCGCCGGTCGCGCCGTTGTAGTTGAAGGGCGTCCTTCTCGCGATGAGTACCCGCGAGGAGGCGTTGCCGTACTTGTCCGTGGTAGAAACGGACAGCGCGACTTGGGTGCTCGCTATGGCCGCCAGGTTGTTGACCTTCGCCAAGCTGCCGTCTTGCCAGGTCCCGCGGATCCGATATGTGGTCGGGGTCGGGTTGGGGCTTGCGGCCGTTTCCCTGTACAGGAGGAGCTGGTTGCGGTCCGCGTTCGACGGCTGCGTGAGGTAGAAGGTACCCGTCCCGTTGACCGTGCCCGAAGCCCAACGCAACACGCCGTCATAGGGTTCGCAGAGGTTGTCCGCCAACACGCCGAAGAATTTAGCGGGCTGGTTTTCCGAGCCGTCGGCGTTGATGGTGGTGACTGTCAGGATATACTTGAAGCCGTCTTCCACCGGGACGGGGAACTCGGCTGTCTTGACGCCTTTGGCCAGCGTGACCGGCGCCGGGTCTGTCTTCTTGCTGTACCAATAGTTCATTTCCACTTTGACCGACTCGAAATCGCCGGCGGGCTCGTCCCAGGTGACGGTCAGCTTGTTGCCGGCGTTGCCGGCCCTGATGTTGGAGGCCGACTTGCTCGTGTCTAGGGGTATCGTGACGCCCGCGCTCTCGGAGCCGTCGGCGCCCACGGCGACCAGTTTCAGGTCGACGACATTGGCGCGGTCTTCCAGGCTCCTGATGTAGAAGTTGGGCGCGTATACGCCGCTGACATAACGCTCGCTGCCGTTCGCGTACACCGCGTACACGTTGTACAGCTTCACGTCGCTATAGTCGGCGAGGTCCCAGCTCAGCTGCAGTTCGCCGGTGCTGTCGAAGCATCTGTCGATCTGGAAGCCGGTCGGGGCGTCGGGGGTGTAGCTGGTCCCGTCGGAGATCTTGAGCTGGCCGAGGTTCACCTGATAGTTGGCGATGGCGCTTGCCGTGCCGGAGGCGATTTCCAGCCCGATCGCCGCGATGCTCCTGCCCGCGTAAGCGCCGAGGTCGAACTCCGAAGTGACCCATCCGGTAGTCCGGTCGCCGCCGTTCGGGATAGAGAGGTATTCCTTCACGGTCGGGGCGTCTTTGAAGATCAGGCCCAGGCGCAGCGTGGAGGCGTCGTTCGCGGAGGGCTTTCTGTACGTCAGGGAGATCTTGGAGGCGGCCTTGACGGCCAAGTCGGTCTTGAACAGGTTGATAAAGTTAGTCCCCCTCTGGGAGCCGTAAACGACCAGCGAGGAGCCGCCGTTATAGGCGCCGACCAGCGAGAAGTTGAAGGCGGTCAAGGTGCCCGTGCCGGATCCGGTCATCCTGGTGTAGTTCGGGCCGTAGTCCCAATCCATGTTCAGATTGGTGTGGTATGTGCCCGTCTTCCACCACTGCCAGGTGGGCATGATGTCCTGGATGTTGATGTTGGTCCATTCCTTGTTGCGGATGATCTCGCCGTTCTTCCAATACTGCAGGCCGTGCCCGGTGCCGAAGTTGGTGGTGAACACCGAGCCGCCGATGACCGAACGCTCCGCGATAAAGGAGGCGAAGCCCTGGTATATCCTGCCGGTGTTCGTGTTCGTGACTTGCACGTCGGTGCGGCTAATCGTGCCAAAGGTGGTGGCGTCCGCGTTCATGGTCGGCGTGGTATAGTACATGCGCTCACGCTCTTCGACCTGCCACTGGTAGGGGGTCTTGTATTTGTTCCACTGCCCGGCGCTGGAGGTGGAGCTGTACCATTCCGAGTTGAAGTCGCCGCCCCATATGGCGAGGCTGGCGCGGGGGAGCCCGTCGCTGCCCTTGATGAAGGGGTATTGATAGGCGGATTGGTAGCCGTTATCGGATGTCCCATTGCCGAATCTCCCGTTTCCGCCTTCCACGCCGAAGAAAACGGTCTCAAACGGATCCAGGCCCTTGCTGATGGCGTGGTTGATCCCGTTGTTCACGCCCGCTTGGGTGTATTTGTAGTCGATGAACATGGAATTGCTGACGCGCCCGAGGTTGGTGCTGGCGTTGGTGTCATACACATAGTTGCTGTTGGTGGCGTTGAAGGTCTGCTGGTAGCTTGTGCCGGAACCTGAGTCGGTAATTCCATCATACATCTGGACATAGCAGCCCTGGTTCATCATATACTGAATCTGCCTCTTGTACAGCGAGACAAAGGCACTGCTGAAAGCATCTTCCTGGTTGAAGAAATAGCCGTCGAAGCCGTAGTATTTCATGACATCGACCAGTTTTTGCGCATACGGGAATACGGTATTGCCTTCTTCATCCTTCGTTTCGTACAGCCACTCATTGGCGAACTGCGGGGCCCTGGGGAAGAAGATCTCGCCGATGATCTTCACGCCGTTTTTATGGGCGGCGTTGATATAGGGGGCGGCCGGGATGGCGACGATGCCGTAGTTGCCGCCATACTGCATGAACCATGAGCTCGAGTTGTTGTACGCGACGCCCGGGGTGAATAATGCCGGATCCATGTCCGGGCCGGGCTTCCCGCCCGAGCCGATCATATCGGTGTACTGCCAGAATTTGTAAACCTGATAGGGGAATTCGTCGTAGTAATGGTTGCCGTTGAACGGGCCGCGCTCGGTGTCGGTGGAGCGGTAGTTGCCCACCGAGATGTTGAGCAGCTGGGCCTTCGAGTGCAGGTTCGGGTGGGCTTGCGTGGCCTGCAGGGGATCGATGCGCTCCTGCAAGGGGACGTACCCGATCATTTCATCCTGGTAGATGTCGGTCTCGGGATCCCAAGTCAGGATGTCCACAAAACGGTAGCCATGCGACCATGGCTCAAAGGACTTGCTGCCGGCGACGGCGCCCCCCGCGGCTTGGGCATCTTGGATCGGCAGCGCTGAGGAAACCAATGCCAGGACCATAGCCAATAGGAGTATGGTTGACAATGATTTCTTCTTGAAGCTGGACATGGTTGTTCTCCTCCTTGATAAATGATAGATTTATGGTTAATGATGCCGTAAAGCATCGATTACCATCTAACAAACAAGGCCATCGATCCCCACCAGGAAAACCTTATTCTTTGTGAATACTAACCCAAATTCCCTTCCCAAGCCTGTATATGATCTCGCTTTTCCACCATCATAACACGTCATGGCATAATTGTCAAGCGAGGTAAACGGAAAGAGTTCATATTTTGTTCAGACAGACGTAAATCCTTGTTCATCTTTTTATTGTATAATTTTCATATGATATGATCAAATATCAACGGGAAGAGGAAAGAGAAGAAATGGAAAAGAAACAATTGGCGCCCCTGTGCCGCGCGCTCCCTGTGCTGCTTGCCACGCTTGTCACGCTTGCCATGCTCGTCACGCTTGCCGGCTGCGGCAGCGGCACCTCGGCTGGCGGCGGCCTCACCATCGCGGACGAAACCGCTTTTTCCTACAGCGAGAGCCTCGACGAGAACGGCCATTGGGTAGGGATCAGGGCGCTCGACTATGTCGATGCATTTTCCTACCTGGGGTTGACCATTCCCAGCGAAGTGCATCAGATTACAGAGGATGACGTAAAAAGCGAGATCGATATGAACATCCTCACCTACTATGAGATCTCCGAGCAGGTCACCGACCGCGCGGTGGCGGATGGCGACACGATCAACATCGATTACGTAGGAACCGTAGGGGGCGCCGCGTTCGAAGGGGGCGACTCCAACGAAGAGGGGAAGCAGGTAGTCGTCGGCGATACGGAACTGTTCGCCGAAGATTTCCTGGAGCAGTTGATAGGGGCTATGCCGGGGGACAAGGTCAATGTGAAGGTGACCCTCCCGGATAGCTATGTGGATGAGTCGGTACAAAGCAAAGAGGCTGTGTTCGCCACGACCGTCCATTATATTGTGGATTACGATGTGGAGCTGACCGACGAATATGTCGAGGAAAACATGTTGGACAGCTACGGCTGGTCGACCATCGCCGAAATGGAGGAGGACGTGCGTGCCACGCTGGAAGCAAACGCCATACAGAGTTATATCACGAACTACTTCACCACCGAGGCGCCCGTCAAGTCGGTGCCCGCCAGGTTGATAAACTATCAGGAACGCTATATGGTGCAATACTTTGAGGAATACGCGGCGTATTATGGCTTTGAATCGATCGAGCCTTTTATCGCGGAATATGAGAGCGTCTCCAGCATAGAAGAGCTGGCGGATAAGTATTATGACAACAACCTGTCCAGCGCGACATATTACCTTGTTGTGCAGGCAGTGGCCGAGGACGCGGGCATTACGGTAAGCGACGAGGATTTGGAGCACTACCTGGGAAGCGACTACGCCTCCTATGAGGAAGACTACGGTATGCCCTTTATGATGCAATCCGCCCTGTCCTCGAAGGTGATGGAGTATGTGAAGGGCAGTGCGGTGCTGGCCTGATGGGTTGAGGCGGAACCTTTACAGCACCTCTCGAAAGAAACACGATGCCGCGCCGGTGTGGCAGGTAGGCCCGTCCGGATGGCAGAGGTAGAGAAGGGCGTCCTCGTCGCAATCGGCGCGGACCCCTTCGACATGCAGGAAGTTGCCGGAGGTCTCCCCCTTGTTCCAGAGCTTTTCCCGGCTGCGGCTCCAGAACCACGCCGTGCCAGTGGCGAGCGTCAGGTCGAGTGCCTCCCGGTTGACATAGCCCAGCATCAGCACCTGCCCGGTGCCGATGTCTTGCGCGATGGCCGGAAGAAGCGGCGCCTTGGCAAACAGCCGGTTGCGGTCGGAGGTTGTCAAGACGGTCATTTCGATCATCTCGGTCGTCTCCATCGTCTCCGTCGTGACGGCCTTCTCGGTTGTCTCCGTCATCCCCGTCATCTCACGGGGACGCCGCGGCTTTTGAGATAGGCCCTGGTCTGCGGGATCGTCAGCTCCCCAAAGTGGAACAGCGAGGCGGCCAACGCGCCGTCCGCGCCGCCCTCTGTCAGCGCCTTGTAAAAGTCCTCCAGGCAGCCGCAGCCGCCCGAGGCGACCACCGGGATGGCCACGGCGTCGGCTACGGCGCGGGTCATCTCGATATCGTAGCCGTCCTTCGTGCCGTCGGCGTCCTTGGAGGTCAGCAGGATCTCCCCCGCGCCCAGGGCTTCGACCTCTTTCGCCCAGGCCACGGCGTCCAGCCCCGCGCCCACCTGGCCGCCCCGCACGAGCACTTCGTAGCCGCCCGTCGGCGTCCGGCGGGCATCCACGGCCACGACCAGCCGCTCTGCGCCGAAGGCGCGGGCGGCTTCTCGAATCAGCATCTTATTCGCGACGGCGGCCGAGTTGACGGACAACCTGTCGGCGCCGGCGGCAAACAGCCGCTCCATGTCTTGGAGCGTCCGGATGCCCCCGCCCACCGTGAGGGGGACCGATACCGCGCCGGCGGTGCGTTCCACGACTTGGATCAGGGTATCCCGGTTTTCCACCGTGGCGGTGATGTCCAGGACGACCACCCCGTCGGCGCCCTGCTCGCTGTACAGCCGCGCCAATTCGGCCGGATCCCCGGCCTGCCGCATGTTTTCGAATTTGACGCCCTTCACAACGCGGCCGTCGATCGTGTCCAAACAGGGGATGATTCGCTTGCAAACCATGATCACTCGTTCCTTTCTCTTTCCATATCATGTAGGAGGCGCGCCAGATCGATATGGCCCGCGTATAACGCTTTGCCGATGATGGCGCCGTCCATGCCCGCGTCGCGGAGGGCCATCACATCCTCGGCGGACTGTACGCCGCCGCTGGCCACCAGCGCGCAGCGCACCGCCGCGCGCATGGCGCGCAGGCGTTTGAGATTTGGCCCGGTGAGCATGCCGTCGGTGTCGATATCGGTGTAGATGATGGTCTGCACGCCGAGGGCTTCCATCTCCCGCGCAAAGGCCTCGTCCGCGAGGGCGCCCCCCTCCAGCCAGCCATGGGTCCGTACCAGGCCATCCTTGGCATCCACGCCAACGGCGATCCGCCCCCCGTACGCGGCGACGGCTTCCCCGACAAAGGCCGAGTCCTCCACAGCCGACGAACCGAGGATGAACCGCCAGACCCCCAGCCGGCCGGCCTCCCGGAGATCCTCCATGCTTCGCAGGCCGCCACCCAGTTCCACCTTGGCCGGCGCGGCGGCGCGGGCAATGGCCTCCACCAGGGGAGCGTTCACGCGGCGGCCCTCCCGCGCGCCATCCAGATCGACCACATGGATGAGCTGGGCGCCGGCGTCACGATAGGCGCGCGCCACGGCCACGGGATCGCCCGCCACCTCATGCGACGTGTGAAAATCGCCGCGTAGCAAGCGGACGCAACGGCCGCCCTGCAGGTCGATCGCGGGAATAACCCGGAAGGGCGGGGCGCCGGGGGCGGATATGGCGGATACGGCGGATTTTTCGGCGGATGGGGCCAATGGTTCGCCGATCATCTCAGAGGACCCCCTTCGTGGACGGTATGCCGGCGCCCTCCATCCTGACAGCCTGCCGCAACGCCCGGGCGCATGCCTTGAACACGGCCTCGGCGATATGATGGGCATTGCTGCCATAGGCGGCGATGTGCAATGTCAAGCCGGCGCCCTGGCAGGCCGCCCGCCAGAATTCCTCAGTCAGGCAGGCGTCGTAGGCGCCGATCTTCACCTGCGCATGCGCGTCGGGGACGTCGTAGCGCAGATAGGGCCGGCCGCTCACATCCAGCGCGGCATCCGCCAACGCCTCGTCCATGGGGACCCTGGCCTGCCCGAAGCGGGCGATCCCCGCCCGGTCGCCCAAGATGCGCCCCAAGGCCTGCCCCCAGACGATGCCCACATCCTCCACCGTGTGGTGCCCGTCCACGCGCAGGTCGCCCTTGGCCGAAACAACCAAGCCGAATCCGGCGTGATAGGCCAGGGCGCACAGCATATGGTCAAAAAACCCGATGCCGGTGTCCACGTTGATCTCGCCGCATTCCAGCGACAAGATTAGCTCGATTTCCGTTTCCTTAGTATGGCGCCGAACCGTTGCGATTCTGGTCTTCATGTAGGAAACCCCCTTGAAATTCGACCACGATTTCCTCCAACGCTTGAAGTAGCGCGGCCTGCTCGGATATGCTGCCCGCCGTGACGCGCAACAGCGTTGGGCCGAGCTTTCGAATCAGGATGCCGCGCCGGCAGAGGGAGGAAAAGATCGACCCGGCTTCCGGCGTTTGCAGCAAGACAAAGTTGGTTTCGGTGGGCAGGACGCCCAACCAGCCGCCCGTTTGCGCCGCCAGCGCGCGCAGGCTGCCTTGCAGGGAAAGCGTGGCCGATTTGATACGCGCCGCGCAATTGCGCAGATAGACCGGGTGGGACAGCACCACCTCGCCGGCGGCCTGGGTCAGCGCATTGACGTTGTAGGGCGATTTTATTTTCAGCAAGGCACCGGCAATGCCCCGTTGGGCAATGGCGAAGCCCAGGCGGAGCCCGGCCAGCCCCACAGCCTTGGAACAGGTCTTGAGGACAATCAGATTCCCATATTGGGGAATACAATCGATGACGCTCTGATCCCAGAAATCCATGTAGGCTTCGTCCACCACCACGGGGCAGGAAACGGCGTCCAACAGCCGGAGGACCTCTTGGCGCGGGGCGCCCAAACCGGCGGGGTTGCATGGGTTGGAAAATATGACCAAATCCGGTGGTTCTTCCTCGGCCGAGCGCAGGACGGCGTCGATGTCCGGGCGCCTATCCGGTTTGCCGATGGCGCGGCAGCCTAGCTCATAGAGATCGGCGTAGAAGCGGTACATGGAAAAATCCGGGTCGGTCAACAGCACGCGGCCTTTGCGGGGCGTGAACGTGGACATGATCAGGGCAATGAGCTCGTCGGACCCGTTTCCCGCCACGACCTGGTCGGCGTCCACGCCGTACAGCGACGCCGCCCGTTGCCGTACCGCGGTGGCGAGTGGGTCGGGGTATCGATGTAGCGGCAACCGCGCCCAGGTGCCGTGGATCTCCCGCAAGAGCCAATCCGGCAGGGGCAGGAAGCTCTCGTTGGCGTCCAAGCGGACGGCATAATCGCCGGTAACCGGCGTATAGGGCGTTATGGCGGCAAATTTATCGGGCAGTTTCATGGCGTAAACCTCATTGTAACAGATGTGGCGTGGGCTTGCAAGCCTTCGTTTTGTGCCAAGGCTTCAATGTCCCGCGCCAGGGGTTCCAAGTGGGAGGGGCCGTATTCGATCAAGCTGGTTTTCTTGAGGAAGGACTCGCAGGAGAGCGGCGATTGGAACCGCGCCGTACCGGAGGTGGGCAGCACATGGCTCGGACCGGCTATGTAGTCGCCCAAGGGTTCCGGGCTGTACAACCCCAAAAAGACGGCGCCGGCGTTTTGGATGAGGGGCAGGAGGCCGCGCGGGTTCTCTGTCATGATCTCCAGATGCTCGGGGGCGATGCGGTTGACGATCCGCGCCCCTTGCCGCCAGCTTTCGCAAACGACAACCGCGCCATACTGCGAGAGCGACGCCCGCGCGATATGCCCGCGCGGCAGCAACGCGACTTGCCGGGCAAGCTCGGACGCCACCTCTTGCGCCAGCTTTTCGCTGACAGTCACCAAAACCGACGCGGCCAGCTCGTCATGCTCCGCTTGCGAGAGCAGGTCGGCGGCCACATAGGAGGCCGGCGCGCTGTCATCCGCCATGACCAGCACCTCGGAGGGTCCGGCGACCATATCGATATCGACCTGCCCGTAAAGCTGGCGTTTGGCCTCGGCGACGAAGGCATTGCCCGGGCCGACGATTTTGTCGACCTGCGGGATGGGAGAGGCGCCAAGGGCCAACGCCGCGATGGCCTGGGCCCCGCCCACCGCGAAGACCCGATGCACCCCCGCGATGTCCGCGGCGGCCAAGACAGCGGGACTGAGGAAGGCGCCCGGCGGGGTGACCATGATGAGTTCCCCCACACCGGCGACCGTGGCCGGGACCGCGTTCATCAGGACGCTGGAAGGATAAGCCGCCGTGCCGCCCGGCACGTACAACCCCACGCGCGCCATGCCGCGCACCAACACGCCGGCTCGCCCGCCCCCCGGGCATTCCCATTCTTGGGAATGGGTTAGGAGCCGCATCTGATAGTCCCGTATCCGCGCGGCGGCCCGCCGTAGCGCGTCGCGCACGGCGGGATCGCAACGGGCGGCCGCCTCGGCGCGTTGTTCCGAAGAGACCTCGTAGGGCTCTTGGCCGTCGAATTGGAGGGAAAAACGCCGCACGGCCTCCCAGCCGCCCACCCGCACCTCGGCGACAATCCCTTCCACGCTGTGGCGCACCGCTTCGTTATGCGCGCCGCGACGCGCCAGCTGCCGGGCAAACAGCGCGTCGGCCGGCGCCGTATCGGCTCGTACGATCGGGATCATGGGCAACCCTCCCCCTCCAGGCGCCGCCGGCACAGCGCGACAAAATCCTGCACGGCGGCTTTTTTCATTTTCATGGCGGCTACGTTGACAATCAGCCTGGCGCTGATGGGACAGATGTCCTCGATGGGCGCCAAGCCGTTGGCGCTCAGCGTGGCGCCGGTTTCCACGATGTCCACGATGGCGTCGGCCAGCCCCAAAATAGGCGCCAGCTCCACCGAACCCTCGATCTTGATGATCTCGGCGTCCATGCCCCGGCCCGCAAAGTAGGCGGCCGTTACCTTGGGATACTTGGAAGCCACGCGGCGGTGGCGGGTGGATCCAAAGAAGTCGTCCCCCTCCCGCGCGGCCAAAGCGAACCGGCACGCGCCGAAGCCTAGGTCCAGCACCTCGTAAAAGGAACTCCCCAACTCCAGGATGGTATCCTTTCCCACGACGCCCAGCTCGCAAACGCCATGCTCGATATACGTGATGACGTCGGGCGCCTTGGCCAGCACCACCTCGATGCCGGCGTCGGGCAGGCGGTGGATCAGGCGCCGCCCCGTGTCGAGCAGCGGCGAGATATCCACGCCGGCGGCGGCCAACAGCTGCCGCATGTCGGATTCCAGCCGGCCCTTGGTCAACGCCAGCCGAAGCAACGTACTCATAGGCTCACCTCCCGCGTGTCATCATCGACGACGATGAGTGTCTTGATCCCCCGCGCGGCGGCCATGGCAAGGCTTGCCTCCAAGGTTTGGCAGGGGGAAAGCACGCATCGGCCGGACGGCCGGTTGCCCAGCTCGCGTAGCGCGCCGGCCAGCTTTTCGACCGAGAAATGGATGAGCGTGTCAGGCGGCGGCGCGTCGGGTACGGATTCACGCTCGCAGAGGGCGTCCAGATCGATGGCGAAACCTGTGGCCGGCAGGGGGGCGCCCAGCGTACCCATCAGGTTGTCGTACCGCCCGCCGGTCAAAACAGCATGGCCGACGCCGGACACATAGCCCCGAAATACCAAACCGGTATAGTACTCCATCTGGTGTACCAACCCAAAATCCAGATGGATGCGGCCGCCCAACCCGGCGTTTTCCAACGCGCCGTATATTTCCCGCAAATAGGAAACCCCTTGGTCGGCGTCCTCCACGCCCAGGGTCCCGACATCGGAAAACACCTCCCAGCCTCCAAAGAGCGTACACAAACGCTCGATAGCTTCCCCGACCGGGCGATTGGGGAAAGCCGGGAGCCTGTCTCCCAGCGCGGCGAAATTCTTCTGCCCGATGAGGGCCCGCAGTTCTTCCCTCTCTTCGGGCGTGGCGCCCAGCTTGTCGGCCAGCGCGCGGAACAACGCGGCATGACCCAACTCGATGCGGAAATCCGGTGCGCCAAGCGCCGCCATGGCCTCAGAGGCCAGCGACAGGATCTCCAGGTCGGCCTTGATGCCCGAAGACCCGATCAGCTCCACGCCGGCCTGGCGCGTCTCCAGGGGACGCCCGGTGTGCCGCCCGTCCGTGCGGAAGATGTCCTGTATGTAGTGCAGGCGCAGGGGCGCCGCGAGGGCGCCCGCGCGGGCTTGCGCCACGCGGGCGATGGGCGCGGTGGAGTCGGGCCGCATGGCCAGGATGCGCCCGTCGCGGCCGATGAGCTTGCACATGGATTCGGGCGGCAGCGGCAGCCCTGTGTTGACAAACAGCTCGTAGCGTTCCAGCACCGGCGTCATGACCTCGCCGTACCCAAAACGAGCAAACAACGCGCGGGCGCGGTCTTCCAGCCCCCGGCGCGCCGCGCAGGCGGCAAATAGCCGATCGCGGGCGCCTTCGGGCGATCCCACTCGATTGTTCGGCATGAATTATCACTCCTTTGCCATGGCGTAATTAAATGTTACCGTAGGGGCGGCATCCTGCCGCCCGTGGCATCCCGGACGCGCCGGGTAGGGCGGCGGGCCGCGCGGGGGCGCGGCCCCTACGACGCGCAGGATGACGGGGGGGGGCGGCATCCTGCCGCTCGCGGCCTCACGGACGCGCCGTCGCATACGATACGATTCAATTATTTACTATGATAGCATAGTAAATTATCCTTGTCAAGCCTGAAAATTGAAAATTGTTTTTAAGTTGCGAATTGTGGGCGGTTGGTGTATAATGCTAGCGAAGAGCGATTTCCCATCACACAACAAGGAAGGGAAGGGGCGCGGTTGGATTACGGCGGAAAGGCCCAGGTGGAAGGCCGCCGCGCGGTGGCCGAAGCCTTGCGGGC